>Ga0224510_10000551_pt1 | contig 28069 bp, 25 predicted proteins | sample SF_May12_sed_USG_FD_170161 | JGI IMG/M metagenome (GOLD analysis project Ga0224510, IMG submission 170161) | Sediment microbial communities from San Francisco Bay, California, United States - SF_May12_sed_USGS_4_1 | ecosystem: Environmental > Aquatic > Marine > Sediment | place: USA: California... | reverse complement strand
CTGTCGGTACGTCATTGGTCCTCCTTCCCTCGCCTCCTGCTCCATGGAACAGGGCCGACGGGCCGTCTGTCATGCATTGGGATTGGAAACCGGTGTCGCCCCCGAGAATATTCCCATGGGCATTTACACTATTCCCGAAATGTCCAGTGTGGGACTGAGCGAACAAGAAGCCAAAGAAAAATGGGGCGGAGCCATCATCGGGCGTGCACGATTCCATGAAATTGCGCGCGGACAGATTTCCGGAATGACCAACGGTCTGCTCAAAATGATCGCGGACTCAAAAGGGCAACAACTGCTCGGTGTGCATATCGTAGGCGAAGGCGCCACGGAACTCATTCATATCGGCCAAATGGGTCTGCTGCACCACATTCACATCGATCAATTCATCGAAAATATCTTTAACTTTCCCACACTCGCCGAGGCCTACCGGGTTGCGGCTCTCGATATCGCCAAACAACGCCCGCACTGAACCTCTGACTTCTCCCCCTACATTCTAGAGATTCAGGGAAGAAGCTCTTCTTTATCGATATAACGGAATGATTGGACTACAGACATAAAGACAGGCCGAACCGCGAAAACCTCAAGCACGCTCAGCCGGATGCCGGCAGAAAGTTTCTCGAAATCTCTTAGAATCGGTAACTGAGTTCAAGCATGTGGAGGTCGACACCACGATTATCGGTCCCATAAATCGTGGCATCTGACATATGATGAAACCGCCACCCGATCGACACATGCCAGGGGAGGTGATAGGTAAGGCCGCCATGCCCGATAATTTGGAAGGGTCCTCCGATATCTTGCTTCCCAAACTTATAATCGCTGAGATACGCCCAACCCCCTCCAAGATCGAAGGTGAGGTTCCAACTTGGCTTCGTAAATGAGAGGCCCGGACTCAGCTCCGTGATGAAACCGGTATCACCCGCCGCTCTCAACGCCCCAGCGGTTGCATTGAGCCTCCAACGAATCTCCCACCCCGAAGGAAATTCCCAGCTCCAAGGAAGTCCAATCACGGCAAAGACATCGTATTGCTCAAAATCTTCCTTTTCAGTCGGTGGTATTCCAAGCGTCTCAGAATTGATCCCTACCCGCGTTCCAATGGAGATCAATTCAATCTCTTTGGTATGGCCCGGTCCCTGAAAAACCATCATCAGCCCCACGGTTAAACACAGAACACTGATGATGTGCGAGGGAAGCATGGACACCTTCTTTTTTCTCTCCACAGTTCGTCCTTCTATTTTTTATGATTGCATTCTTTTGAATCTCATTGCCGGCAACTTGTACAAACACTGCTTTTGGACCAAATACTCTCCCGCCCCAACACCTCCGTCTTGGGGCCATAGAAATTCCCCATACTGGTCATTCGACACATTACATTCCTCTCTGCCCGTAGACGAGAAATGCGATAAGGAATGTAGAAGAGGGATTTTCGATAAGAAAGATGATGGCGCTATGAGGGCTTGAAAAAATGCCAGGAAAGTCTCATTTCCTCATTTACTACTTTCACCTTCCATTGCACTGAGGTAGCGATCAATTTCTTTTGAAGGACCCTCCTTCAACCTTTGGACCACACTGGTTTTCCCTATACCTCGCATCTTCATGGAGTATCCTTTTTAATATTTTTCCTGAACCTCAAACACACTACCATACTTTTCAACTCTGACAAGAGGCCCTAGAAAGCCACGCACATTCCATTAGAAGCTCCACGATATGCTCAGAAGCAGCATTCATGGGATCCGCAGAAACCCGTCTGGCGCGGACAAGGAATGGCTACGCTCGAGAGTGAAGTACCGCAATTTCACAAGCGGCGCTTCTTCCGAGCAAATCCCGAATCATCACTTCCACTTAGTGAACGGCACCTCTTCCCCACCCCCTTATTGATTCTGGGAAGGGATCCTGAGGTTTTTCTGAAGATGAAAAAAGATTTGGCTTCTGTTTGATGGAGATTTAACCAATGCCCGGCGCCGTATCCTCGTCCCGCCGCTCCTTTTGAGCCTGATGATAAGCTTTTTCGGCTTCATCCAAAGCCGTGGCTTGTTGAATTTCAAACACCTCTTTAGGGGTGAGATATTTTAAGGCCGTGGCTCCAAGCACCTTTTGATCAGCGGTCCCTTTCAATTGAATATGAATCAAGGCGTCCGCCCCGATACTTTGCGCTTTCTTAATAAGGGCAAAATGAAGTTCATCCCAATTGACTTTCGGTTTATCCTCAGTCTGTCCAACCTCAATCTCATCCATGGTTTCATAGGGAACAATCGGAACCTCATCAAGAATCTCTACGATTTTATTCAAGTTGGGGTTGTCCTCTGAGGTGGAAGCCTCCTCAGCAACTGGTTCGAATCTGGGAGCACGGGCCACCTCCACATCAAAATTTTTTAGTCGCATGGCCGCCAATGCTGCCTCATGTTGATTACTGCTTTGAGACAGCCGCTTGAGTTTTTCCACTCGTTCGAGGGCTTCCTGCAGACTCATTCTCGCTCCCTTTTTCCGAAGTGCATTCACTGGCATTGAACTACTCCACAATCTCTCTCACCGACAAGGTCATGACAAGAAGAAACGGCTCATATCCCAAAACCGTCACGAATTGAATGCGAGGCATGAATCATACCAACCTCATGTCTGCCTTCGGTGAGGTTTCTACCTGTCCAGGATTCAGGTTGTCAAATGATCTTGGAACAAGACAAGAAAACCCTCTCTCAGGCCTCAAAGCAACCTCAAAGGCTCTGCCACCCATGGACGGGTCGCACAACAATTCAGGCCTATTCATCTAACCTTAGACGAAATCGTGTATAAACTTGCTTAGCAGACCACTCCTCTCCCAACAGATTATGATATTAGCGCACATCATCCTGGAGACGCGGACGAAACGCGTGTTGAACGGAAGAACCGTTTGCGGACATGCTCCGTTTTGCAACTGGGCCATGGGCACCTCCTACCAAAGATCGAAGGCTGGCTGAAAAGCGGCAAAGACTCGGTCGCTTCCTAGCTGTCCTTTTCCCCGGCGTCTCAATTCCCTCCTTGGCACCCTGATGGCGCATCTATGCCTGAATCGTTTTACCCATGGCCGATAGAGGACCGGGCTCACAGCCCCTGCGCGTGGCTGCCCGGTTTCCAAAACGTGCCGACGGCTCTACTTGCATTGGGATATCGTGAACAGCAGAGGAGACATAATTGTGAACTCCCCTCTCCAGTCGTCCAAAACTCGTATCAGCTCAGGAATTCGGAGACCTGATTTCGACTGTTTGGGACAGACAGCGGTAATATTCTTGAGAAGGTGAGAAAACAGGTTAAGGCTTTCAACCAAGAAGGCTCCTCACTCTATCTCTATGATCCGCACTAATCCTCACAACATAATAAAATTCAACCGAAACTTTTTCTTTGACCGAAACATCCTCCCTGACTAAAATTGCCATGTATTTACCGGTATTCTGAGAGTCTCTTGTAAGTTGAATTTTTCCATTAACCCGGAACATCTTAACTATCCTGATCCAGGAAAGTTTGAAAAAAGAATCCTTGATTATGAAGCCAAGAAAGACATTATGCCGTTGGCTGATTCCACCAGGTCCGGCTTTCTTGATCCTGATCTATTTGTCCACAGCCGGTTGCCTGACATTTTCTCCTTCTCGATCCTACGAGAACGACCTTGTGAACTATGAACCCGCAACCGGGATGGAAACCAGCGCCCTGAAGGGACAAACCCTGACGGTACAAGCCAATCAAGCATGGCAAAAAGCCGACGTGCACATTACCCCGGGCACCCATATGAAAATCCTCGCCATGGGGAAGTGGAGTCTCGCCCCCTCACTCAATGTTTGGAGCGGGCCGGAAGGGTTGTCTGGCACCGGGAAGGAAGTCCCGTGGATCAATTCGAGTGCCCTCATGGGCAAGATAGGAGAAGAAGGAAAACCGTTTGAGGTCGGCCAGGAATGCGAGCTGCGGGCCACAGGAGAGGGGGATCTCTATTTTGCCATTAATGATCCTTTTCCCTGGGTACAGGATAATTCCGGCTCTATGCAAGTCACGTTATATACCACCACAGATTCTCCCTCCATGACGTCCGTATCGAGCGGGAGAGGATCCTCACCTTCAACCCTTTCCCCACTCATCACTGAAAATACCCCCATCACCATTCCGAAAGAGACGGGGAAACGAACCGCGCTGGTCATTGGAAATGCCCAATACGACATCGGAGCACTCAGAAATCCCGCTAACGATGCCCAAGATATGGCCAGGACGTTAGAAAAGCTGGGGTTCGATGTCACATTCATGCTTAACGCCGGACAAGAACAGATGGAGAACGCCATTAGCGAATTCGGCCGTCAGCTGTATCAGGGAGGAGTAGGGCTGTTTTATTACGCCGGACATGGTGTCCAGGTCGATGGAGAGAATTATTTGATCCCGGTGAACGCTAATATTGAGAGTGAGAGCGATGTCCGGTATAAGGCCGTAAACATCGGGCAGGTTTTAGGAAAAATGGGAGAAGCCCGCAACGGATTGAATATTGTCATTCTGGATGCATGCCGGGATAATCCCTTTGCTAAAGGATTTCGATCCGCAAGCCGAGGCTTGGCCGTCGTCAGCAGCTCTGCAGTCAAGGGAACATTGATTGCCTATGCCACCAGTCCAGGCAAAGTCGCAAGCGATGGAGAAGCCCGCAACGGACTGTACACCAAGCATTTACTCACCCATTTACAAACGCCAGGGCTGCCGGTTGAACAGGTCTTCAAGCGGGTGCTCCAAGGGGTAGAACAGGAAACCAATGGGAAACAAACCCCTTGGACGTCATCCTCATTTTCAGGAGATTTCTATTTTCTTCCAACCTCTTATTAAGGTCAAAAGAGCCTGGATGATTCCTCCAAACCTGAGCCAAAGGATTCCGTTCACTTTGCCATATTTCCACCCATGTCATGGCCGGCGCTCTAGGTGAATCACTCAAACCAGAGGACAGATACAAAATGTGGCACCTCAGTTGAGGGTATATGAGTCGGAAACAATTTCAGGCAAGATGTCGTGATAACCGGCATGAAAGACCGCTCTATCGGTTAGCCAAGAAAAATCTTGCCACAGCAACCCCCTGGTGTTCTCTAATTGACAAAATCTGAAACCCATCTTCCTTCGGCTGGTTCGAACAACTAATCACACGAACCTCCAAAAAAATCTTCACGCTTTTCAGCCGGGACATCCTCGGCAAATCGTAAACCCTGCTCAAAGCTCTTGATGGACACGTTATTTTTCTCATTGGCGAACACTCACACAATCTTTCGCATTCGATCATACAACCTTTCCTCAGCGCTTATGTATTGTTACCCACTCCCCTTCATTCCAAGACCACATTCACGACAACAGAATTGATTGCCCTGCGAGACAACGTGATTCACGGAAACCTGACGTCTATTCTTTGGCCCGGCAAGTATGGTGGCTTGAGCCATCATTTTCCTGCTCCTTCCCTTCTCGGTTTGCTTGTGGAGCGCGCACGCCAATTACTGAATTGAGTCATACCCGCCAAATCCTCCATGAAAACAATTTTCTGTTCCCTTAATCCCCATTCCGTGGGTACCCCTGCCTTTGGAATTGTGCACAGAACTTGGTGATGTCTATAATCAGTGAATAGATTTGGCTATCGTCTATGGAAACCACCTATTTTTTTGTGGTTCTCCTCCTCACCAAATCTCATTTTTACGTAAAGAGGGAGTAGGAAGCAGGTGTTCCCGAACATAACGAACATAAGGATTAACGACTATGCCCAGGGAAATGGCATCCTACAATCGGTTTTGAGTACATAGAGGAGGAAGAGAAATGAGCCTGGCCGATAACACATGTGTTCCTTGTCGTGGAGGCGTTCCCCCGTTGGAACCTCAAAAAATTCAGGAACTGCTGGGTCAGTTGGACCCTGGCTGGTCATTGAATGCTCAAGGCCACATTGAGAAAACGTATACCTTTGACAACTTCGCTGATGCCCTGGCTTTTACCAATCGAGTGGGCAATGTAGCCGAACTTGAGGGACATCACCCGGATTTGTATTTGGCCTGGGGAAAATGCAAAGTGGAAATCTGGACCCATAAGATTCAAGGGCTCACCGAAAGCGATTTTTTCTTAGCAGCCAAAGCTGATCGCGCCTTTCAACTTCCCGATTCTTATTGAACATTCTCATGGCACCCAGCCCCACCTTGATTCATCCGGTCCCTTCAAAGGCGAATCGACCTCAATCTGCTGTTTCTCAGCACACCGCTGATTTCCGATCATTTGGAACCAAGGTCGCCTTGGTGACGATGCCATTTAGTTATTCGAAATTCCCCTCGATTCAACTGGGCACTCTTTCGGCTTTGTTGAAAGCGCAAGGAATCGGCACCCAGACCTACCACTTTAATCTCCGGTTCGCACATAAGATTGGGGTGCCGTTGTATGAGATCTTGTGTGAGAAACGAGGCCTGTTTGGCGAATGGCTGTTCTCTGCCTTGTTGTTTCGAGATAATCCGAAACACGCCGAATATCCAAAAGTGTTCAAACCCATTTTCGAAAACACGGCCCGAGAAGCCGGGTGTTCTATTGGTCATCTAGAAGAAATCGCCCGCACGATCGCTCCGCAATTTTTAACCTGGTGCCTGACGACAGTGGATTGGAGTCAATTTGACCTGGTGGGATTCACCTCTACCTTCGATCAAAATGTTGCCAGCTTAAGCCTGGCGAAGTTGATCAAGGACGTATACCCCAACGTACGGATTGTTTTTGGCGGTGCCAATTTCGATGGAGAAATGGGACTGGAACATTTTCGGGCATTTCCCTGGATTGATTACGTGGTAATCGGGGAGGGTGAAGAGACCTTTCCTCCCTTGGTTCAACGAATCCTTCTTGGTGAAGAAACGGATATCCCTCCAGGAGTGGCCTATCGGCGAAATGGTCAGATTCACTTGACTCCTCAGGATTCTCTGTTCACTCAATTTTCCGAACTTCCACCCCCTGATTATGATGATTATTTTGCCGAACTCCATGAGTTAGCCAGGCAGGGCTCCACCGGGTTAAACCGGATTCTGCTCTATGAAGGATCACGCGGGTGCTGGTGGGGCGAAAAACATCATTGCACCTTTTGCGGATTGAATGCCCAAGCCATGGAATTTCGTGCGAAGACTCCTGCCCAAGTCGCCTCGGAGTTGGACTATCTCTCCAGCCGCTACGACACGACCCGCTTTCGCCTGGTCGATAATATTATTGATATGAAATATGTGGACGGTTTATTTGGGCAACTGGCCCAGCAGCATGTGGACCTGGATGTGTTTATGGAAACAAAAAGCAATCTGAATAAACGGCAGATTCAGACGCTGGCAAAAGGCGGGGTGAAGTGCATGCAACCGGGGATTGAAAGCCTGAGCCTGGCGCAACTTAAGGAAATGGATAAGGGTGTGAGCCCCTTACAAAATATCCAATGCTTAAAATGGAGCCGGTATTACAACATTGATCTCTCCTGGAATCTTTTATTGGGCTTCCCACAGGAAACCGACGCTGATTACCGGCAGCAAATAGAGATGATTCCGGCTTTGGTCCATCTCCAACCTCCGGAGGCTACCGCAAAACTCTGGCTCGAACGGTTTAGCCCTTATTTTAAATGGCCGGAACAATACGGCATTCGCCTGACAGGGCCGGGATTAGCCTATTCATATGTCTATGACGAACGGAAGGTCGATCTTAATAAAATTGCGTATGATTTTGAGTACGAGATCGATTGGAAAGTCGATCCTCAACACTATGAGGAACTCGTCAGACTAGTGCAGGAGTGGAAGCACCGCTATCACTCCCCTAATCGGCCCTTTCTATTCTTTGCGAAAGCCTTGAGCTATCTCACCGTCTATGATGGCAGGGGAACGAGCCCGACCAGTGAACGATTTGAGGGACCATCTGCCTTCATATTGGAATTTTGTAATGAGCAACCCAAATCATTTGAACAGATTCGCAAGGGCTTGCAGGATTCCTCTCTGTCAGGATCTGATGAAGCCGTCATGGTACCTCTTGTCGATATTCTGACGTCACTTCGGGGAAAACGGTTACTTCACGAGGAAGGGGGGCGGTATTTTACGCTGGCCCTTCCGGTAAACCCTCATCGGTGACATATCCGCCTATCGAGTGGGATAAAAATTCCTGTCTCTGGCATCCTTCTATTTTATTTTTTCTTTCTTTCATACACTTACCTATTGGTGCGATTTGTGCAATGTTTTGCAAATAGAGATCAAGAATTAAGACTTTGAAAAATGTTTGACAATCTTTCCTTGCGACGGTAGCCTATTAAGTCGTTCAAGGATCTGCCGAAAACTCTCATAATATGAGATACTTAGAAAAAACGTTGCAGGTTCAAAGTTATTGCCTTCCTCTTCGAGCTGTATTCTTTGCTCGTCAGGTGCTGGTTGTCTCCAGTGTGGTTTTGGCAACATGGGCTTTCTTGCCCCAATCAACCCTTGGGCAAATTTCTACCATACCTTCCCCTCATTCATCTGAGGAACCCCTCACTTTTAATTATTCTCTTGCAAATAGTCCGCAGGGTCCTGAACACTCAACTGTCTCTCAGGAAATATCTCCTCAACGAGAACGAATAGAATCTTCCTACAATGCCCCCAACTCTACCCTAGAAACGCAGTTGGATGGCTCCATCCACGATAATCCTTACTTCGAACAATCAGGCAACCAGGCCGAGCAAAGTAAAGTAGCAATTCCCGTCATCACAGATTCACCCATTGAAGACCTTTCGATCGCTTCGACACCTTCTGTCCTTTCTGATGAGCCTTCAGCTCTTGCCCTCGATGAAAGCAACTCCTTGCACCAACCAGCTTCTTTTAACGATGAGGTCCCTTCACGGAAAGACTCGAACCCATCTCATTCCGAAGCGATAGCAAATACGCATGAAATCCAGAGTCACGCAGCGGACGCCAGAGAACCCGTTGCCCCTTCATTAATTGATCCCCCACAGGAATCTCAAACGAGATCTGCAACAACCTTCCCTCCAAAATTACGATTTAATGCCAAAGACTCCGTTGAGCAACGGTCCCAAGTGTTTCAGGCTCGATTTGCTAGGGTTTTTGATCCTACCTGGGAAGCTCCTCCACAGAAAAAACCAGGAGCGTATGGATCCATTCCCCTTGTCCTGAACGAATCTGTAGAAAAGAACCTCGAATATTTTCAGTTTGGGATTCCGGAACGATTTCAATCATATCTCGATCGGTTTCATCACTATCAAGATCTTGTGGAGCCCGTTTTTCGTGAACTTGGTCTCCCGCAGGAATTAATGTATCTCTCGCTCGTTGAGAGCGGATTCAATCCCCGTGCGTTTTCTCGATCCCGCGCCTCCGGCCCCTGGCAATTTATGAAAGGAACCGGTCGCGTGTATGGACTTGATGTCGATTGGTATTTGGATGAACGACGTGATCCAATTAAATCCACGGTAGCTGCGGCCCATCATCTCCGGGATTTATATGACCAGTTTGGCTCCTGGCCTCTGGCCCTAGCGGCTTATAACGCGGGAAGCGGAAAGATTTCCCGGGCCATCAAAAAGACCGGCACCCGTGACTTTTGGACTATTCGACGGTCACGGCACATAAGAAGGGAGACCAAAGAATATGTGCCTCGCTTTATTGCGGCCACCCTTATCGCGCAAAATCCCACGGCCTATGGATTCAGCACTCCAGACGGCGAACGCCATGAATTTGAAGAAGTCCTGATTACGAAACGCGTTCATCTTTCGGCCGTCACACAACAAACGGGGATTCCGGTTGAGGAACTCCAACGGCTCAACCCGGAACTTCGACGGAGTATCGTGCCCAGTCTCACCGGTCCTGGCTATTACCTGAAGGTCCCGCTCGGGATGGCCTCTCTGGTTGAAGAACACCAGCCAAGACTTGCGGTCTGGACCCAACCTCCTCCGCCGCCAACGGAATGGTATCAGGTCCGGCGTGGAGATAGTTTATCGGTGGTGGCCAAACGGTTTGGCATGAAAGTCAGTCAGCTGAAAGCTATGAATGGCTTAAGAAATAACATCTTACGAGTAGGGACAAAACTCCGGGTGCGAGGAGCCGGGGATGAAGACTATACTGATACCGAAATCAGATGGTATCGCGTCCGATCTGGAGATTCCCTGGGAAACATTGCGACACGATTTGGAATATCGGTGAATTCCCTGATGAGGCTGAACAATCTCTCCAGCCATATCATTCATCCGGGCGACCGATTACGGGTGAAAGAGAAACCTGAAGCGAGCCCTTCAAGCAGGAACGATTCTAAATGGTATCAGGTCCGACGAGGAGATAGCTTATGGACCATCGCCAAACAATTCAGCGTAAGTGTTCAGGAATTGCGGGCCCTCAATAACCTCTCTTCAAGTATCATTCAGGCTGGTCGCATGTTAATGGTAAGCCAATAACCCAATCAGTATGTGAGGCAACGGCTCTCTTCTTATTGTTCCCCTCCTTCGTTCTTAACCGGCTTGGCTTCAGAGGTACCTTTCTTTAATTCTCCAGTGTCTTTCGTTTCCGGTGCGGGAGAATCTTTGGCTTCTTCCGGCGCCAACACCTTCAAACGAAGGGCCGCTTCAGACGCAAACGGAGACAAAGGAAATTCCTGGACAACCTTTTTATATTGAATCACCGCTTCAGCAACGTTCTCCTCCGCCTCTGCGAGCTTCGCCAGTTCAAAAACCACCTGATCTTTATTTAACGCATGTGGATTGGCCAACACAGCTTCAAAGGCTTTCATAGCGGCTTCTCGATTTCCATTGAGCAAATAGGCAAGCCCCAATCGCTGCTGCACCAATCCCACAAAGATGCGATCTTGAGCATATTGCTTGATGAATGAAGTGTAGATATCTATCGCCGCCTGGTAATTTTGCTCCTCCATCAAACTGTTACCCAATAAAAATGCGGATACCTCTGCACTGTCCGTTCCTGAAAATTGGTCAAGAATTTCTTTAAACATGGTTGAGGCTTTTTGAATATTCTCCTGGCCTTTTTTGACATCATCCAATGGGCGATCCAAATAAACTGTTTGCGCTTGCCCTTCTAATTCCCAGGCCTGTTCCTGTTTTTGTTGGTTCAGCCAACTCAACGTGACAATTGCCACAATCACGACCATCACCAGAAGTATCCCGCCCCACACCATCGCCCGGTTCTCTTCCACAAAAAAGAGAAACCGCTCTTTACTGGATAGGAATTGAACTGGTTCCACAGTAGAAGATTTGTTTGAGATGTCTTTAATTTTATATCCCATAATCTTTATTCCCTCTTCCCTCTCGTCCCTAGGACAAATACATAATCAATTTTCTTTCACGAAGGTGTGCTGCCTTATACCCACCTATCCAGATCATGTCAAACTGTATTCCACACTATTCCAATAGAGTTGACAAGGCCTAACTCCCTGTTATAATGGAAAAATTACAGCAATTTAGAATTTTTCAGGCGGATAGCTCAGCTGGCAGAGCGCTGCCTTTACACGGCAGATGTCGCAGGTTCGATCCCTGTTCCGCCTACCAATATTAATTTGGCATGTGGCCTGCTCGATCTGATATATTCAGCAGTTCTTCATCAACTCGATTTCCTCTTTGAATGAATGAGTGGGCTATTTGCCCAAGATCACAAAAATTTTCGGGGCCGTCGTTCAGCTAGGTTTAGGACGCCAGATTGTCAATCTGGAGGTCGCGGGTTCAAATCCCGTCGGCCCCGCCATTCCTCATCTCCCATTGGTTTGTTCGGTAACAATTTCCCCCGTTTAACTTCAGACCAGCCTAAAGGAGGTCAAAACACAGCCTATGTCCTTTGCTGCTAATCCTTCTGAACTCTTTGGGTCCTTGGGCCTTCTTTCCATTGTCATTCTTCTTGTTCTGACGATTTTTTCGGTGGTTTCCTGGGGAATCATCGTGAATAAGTTCCGGCGTTTTGGGCGCATCCGGCAAGAAGAATCAAAATTTCTACAACTGTACGAACGAAACCCTGTTGATCAGCTAACCTTAAGAAATCAGGCTCAAACATTAGCCTATAGTCCAAGCTCTGCGGTCTATCTCGGCATCACAGACCGCTTACCAGCACCCTCAGACCTCTTTGCCTCGCAAACTCCCCTGGAGCCTCAACCGGCAGAACGCTCCCCTAACCGACAGTATCTCGAAAAGGTCGCTCAATACATCATTCAGAACCACATCAACCATCAGGAAGCCTATTTGCCGTTTTTGGCGACCACCGGAAACCTGACTCCTTTTATTGGGCTTCTGGGTACGGTATTGGGAATTATCAATGCCTTCAGAGAAATCGGCGTTCAAGGCTCCGCAAGCATTGCCGCAGTCGCCCCCGGGGTTGCGGAAGCTCTAGTGGCTACGGCTGCGGGGTTATTTGCTGCAATTCCTGCCGTGATCGCCTACAACTATTTTCTGTCCAGAATTCGGAAAATGGCCTTTCGGGTTGAAGCCTTTACCATTGAATTTCTCAATACCGTTGAAGAATCTGAAAAAGCCTTTGAAGTGGAAGTGGCCCGATGACCGTTGGATCAAAACCTCGACAATTTCTCGCTGAAATCAACGTCATCCCTCTGGTTGATGTCGTCCTGGTTCTCCTGGTGATATTTATGGTTACGGCGCCGATGCTGCATCGAGGCCTGGATATTAACCTCCCCACCACGACCGCCAACAATATCAAAGCTGAAGAACGTTTGATTGTGACGATTCAAAAGGATCACACCTTATCACTCGGCAACGATACCATCAGTTTGGTTGACCTGCGAGCCAAACTACAGGAAGCCAAAGCCGAAAACCCATTGATTTCTGTCTATCTTCGGGCAGATCAAACGGTCACCTATGGAACCGTCGTGCAGATCATGGATGAGGTCAAGGGGGCCAAAATTGAACGCCTCGGTATGATAACCGGCCCCAAAATTGAAACGATTGAGGAAGAAAAAATCGGGACTTCCCGCTAAGCTTTCTGCCAATGGGACATGCTGAATCCCCAAGTCTTATTTCCCTTGGGCTCGCTACTGACGTTTCTCAAGAGGGTTCCTCGTTCCGCTGGGGACTTGTCACCTCATGCTTTTTCCATGCCCTCGTCATAGTCATAGCCGTGTTTTTACGATTTCAAACTACCATGGAAGAACCATTCCGGGCCATCGATGTGGCTCTTATTTCATTACCAGATCCACAGACTTCTGCTCCAAGCAAAGCAAAAGTTTCACGCCCAACGCCTGCTCCACCAAAAACCCAACCAAGAGAAGCAACGCTTCCCCCCTTGCCAACCCAAACCGCTACTGAGCGATTATCGGAGTTGTTGGGAGGTGCCGTGGGCTCGATCGTGGTTCCTCACAAACAAGAAGTGACCTCTCCAGCAACACCGCCCCAGAGCTCCGATCAAAATCCCCCGAAGGACCAGTCACCCTTAATTGAAAATCTTCGACTGCCCTCCGCCGCTCCACAACTTTCACGGCCGGAACACTTGCATCCCACGGAGCGAATAACAATTCCCAAAACCGATCCAACGCTTCCCAAACCCATCACCCAATCAACTGCCCTGCCTCCTGAACCTAAAGAACCGGAAGCACCCCCACAACCAGCCAAAGTAAAACCGGCCGTCAGGCCGGCTCCCGCAATACCTGAATTGAGTCCGGTGACCCCATTCAAGAGAACTGAAAAGGAGACAAGACCCGACGACTTTTCGACTTCGAAAAATCTTGAAGAATCATTTAAACGCCCCATCCCGGAAATACCGCCTCCCCCACCTACTCCAAAAATTCAAAGGAAGCCCAAGCCACTCCTGCCGCAACGGGAAAAGTCTTCCGTTCCCGAAGTGTCAGCTCCTCAATTGGCCAAAATCAATCCATCCCAGCCAATGGAAAAGCTTCCCCAACGTGAGAAAATGTCGAAAATGATGGAACAATTACTTGGAGAGGTCAAAGTTCCAAATTTGAAACCGTCTCAGGCCACCCCACTCGTTCAACAACGGGTGCCCTCTTCCCCCCCATCGACCAAGCCGGTTCAGTCGGAAATTGATCAACAAATCGCGAAATTATCCATTCCCAACGTCACTCCGGTCGAATCGATTAAAAAGCGCCTAGAACTGCTCGAGGTGCCATCCGCCTCAAACTCAGGAAGTAGTGCATCTCAGGCTTCTCCTGGTAAAAATCGATATCTGGCGATGGTCCAGGACAAAATTGATCAACAGTGGATCGCCCCTCCACTTGTGGCAAGCGCTCCAGTCGTGGTGCTCAAATTCCGCATTTCCCGATCTGGAGAAATTTCGAATATTCACATTGATGAAAGTTCAGGAAATGGATACTACGACTCCGCCGCCCAACGCGCGGTGTATGCCGTCAACCCTTTACCACCTTTTCCTGCCGATATTTCGGATTCATTTTTCGAGGTACGGTTTCGATTCATCAAAGATTAGAAGGACATCCGCTTTATGATGAAGAAAGTACTCCAGCCTCTGTATGGCATCCTGATTCTTGTCGTCCTTGGCGTAGCTTCCTTATTACCGGCCTCTCTTCGCGGAGAGGAGGCAGATCTCAAAGCCACGCGTTCCGAGTTCCAAAAAATCCCGATCTGGGTGATGGGGTTTTCTCCCGTTCAACGGGATGCAGGACTTTCAGAACACATGCAGTCCCAAGTCGCGTCAGTTCTTAAAGCGGACCTCACCCGCTCACAAATATTTTCTGTTGCTGAATTGCCTCCAGCGAAAGGCGAATTTTCAGAGAATAAGTGCATGAGTCTTTCATCCACCTTGGCACAGAACTACCAAAAGGTGACCGTCTCAACATGGGGGAGAATCGGGGTAGGAGGAACCTCAACGGGAGTCCAGGGACTCATCCTTGATGCATGCGCATTTGATCCCGGGCAGCAGGATGTTCTAACCGGGAAACGGTACTTCTCCCTTAAAACAACAGAGACCCTCATTCGCTTAATGGCCCATCGGTGGGCAGACGAACTCGTCTATCGATACACCGGGGAACAGGGTATTGCCAGAACGAAAATCGCGTTTGTGGGTCAAAAAGACAATGGACGAGAGCTCTTTGTCATGGATTACGATGGATATGATCCGCAGCAAGTGACCGCTGACGGGTATCTCAACCTCATGCCTACCTGGGCCCCGGACCGTAAAACCCTAATTTATACGGCATATCGGGATCGCAAACAGCAAATTATGAGGAGAGAACTAGCCACCGGTCGAGAGGAAGTCTTGGTACCGCCCACCAGTCTGAATATTACCGCCAGCTTTACTCCGGATGGAAAATCCATCACCTATGCCGCTGCCCAAGATGGCAACTCGGATATTTATCAGATAGAATTGGACAGTAGAAGCGTGAAGCAGTTAACCTCCCACAATAGTGCGGATTTGTCCCCATCTTGGTCTCCGGATGGGCGGCATCTGGCTTTCACCTCAGATCGCGGTGGCCGCCCCCAAATTTACATTATGGATGCCGATGGCTCAAACGTTCGACGGTTGACCTACGATGGAGACTATAACGCCGCGCCAGCCTGGTCTCCCAAGGGGGATTTGATTGTGTATGTGTGCCGGATACCAAACGAAGGGTTTAAATTATGCCGCATCAGTCCGAATGGCGAACAACGGAAACAAATCACAAACGGGCAGAGCATTGACGACTCGCCCTCCTGGGCTCCAAATGGGCGACATATCGTGTTCAGTTCAATTCGAAAAGGACAAAGTCAATTGTACATCATCACCAGCGAGGGAGCCGGATTGGAAAAAATTTCCTTGGCAGGCGAACATCTCAGTTCTCCCTCTTGGTCACCATTTCAACCATAACCCACACAAGACCACAACCGTGATATTCCAAAAAAGGAGTCGTCGTATGCGTCCAGTCATTCATTTAATTTCACTACTTGGCATTCTCGGTCTTTCACTCGCCGGAATAACCGGATGTGGAGAAAAGCGGATCCACGTCTCCACCGTTTCCGGTACCCCGGGCGAAGAGACAAGTTCGTCGGCATCAGCTACAGATACTTCAGGCTTACTGGCTACCTCGGTGGAAGAATCTCCCCTTACCGGACAAACCTCACCCCCTGCGGAAGCTCAGGCGGATGCGGTTCAACCAGTCGCGCCGGTTGAACCTCTGCAGGTTGCCCAGGAACCGTCCATGCCTGCCTATACCGACGAATCCTTCATGAAGGAACCCCTTTCAGAGATTCCTTCTGAAGTGGACTTTGCTCCGGCCGTAGTCGAAGACACAGGTTCTCTGGAACCTTCAACCAATGGGAAAGACATCTTAAGTCAATCCAGTTCTTCAACCATGAACGGTTTACCCAGAGACGAGGCTGAGGCTTCTCCGTTTTCCGCCCAGGCGGCGTTTCAAGATGATCTCTCAAGTCCGCAGGTCGGAATGGAACCGGTTCGGGAAAGTTTTCAAGTGGCGAAAGCCGAACCATCAGACATGCTTCGACAACAGTTGGATAAAATTAAAGAGGAGGAATTAGCCACAGCCTCCGCTGGCTTAGAGGATGTGTTCTTTCAATTTGATAGTTGGTCTCTCACCGCAGAAGCCAAGGACTCCCTTGAACGAGACCTAGCGTGGCTTACCACCTCCCCGGCTTCCCAATTAGTCATTGAAGGGCATGCCGACCAGCGTGGAACCCAAGCGTACAACATGGTTCTAGGCAAAAGACGGGCGATGGCCATCCGTGATTATCTCTCCCAATTAGGCGTAGATCCCTCACGATTGTTTGTCATTTCCTATGGAAAAGACAAACCTTTCTGCCAAGACACGACAGAAGTCTGCTACCAACTTAACCGACGAGGACATTTGCTGGTTCAAAATTAACAGCCTCTTCAATCGACCGATTCTGTTTAGTGTGGAGGAATAATTACAGCGTGAAAACAGTGCTGATCTTTCGATATTTTTCAAGATTGTGGCTATCACCCTCTTCCCTCAAGCGAATATTGGCGTATGGCATCTGCGGCTTGTTCGCTACCGGTTGTGTGGCGCAACAAGCCGACCTTGCTCGAATCCAAAAGGACTTGGAACTACAAATTGCCAAAATCAAAGATGAAAAAAAGGCACTGGGTTTACAAGTTGAGGAGACCAAGGCGCAACTCATCAAGATGAATGAGGAAGCTCAAAAAACTCGAGGCAATCTGGCTTCTATCAACCAGAAAGCCACGCTCCTTCAAGAGAAGGATGTCGCAAGTCTCTACGGCAAACTCGAGGAGACTGAAAAAAGTATCAATGACCTGAGAAAGGACTTTACCAACCAAACAGAAGTTCTAAAATCTGAAGTCCAATCGATTCAAACGACCATTCAAACGCACGGGGACGACCTGCAAACCGAGAAAACTCACGATACGACACTCAACCAAAAAGTGGACTCCCTCGTTCAACAGGTGGATACAAACAATCAAGCCTTAACCGGGAATATGACCGAATTTCAGAACTCTCTTTCCCAATTTAAGGAGACCCTGACCAGCCTGGGAACGACGATCGGACAAGTCCAAACCGACCTGACGGCTCAACGACAAGAACTCGGAACCCTGAAGTCTCGCTCAGAGGAAATGTCTGGATCGATTGTGCAGGTTCAGGGATCTTTAGACAAATCAGGAGCACTGTTCAGTAGCCGGCTTGAAGAGCAATCAGGCCAATTAGACCAACTCCAAAAGCAGGTCACCACACTGCAAGACAAATTGAACGCAGATACCCAAGCTCTACGAACCTATCTTGAACACGATGTCAAAACTTCCATGTCCCAGTTGGTAAATGATATCGACAGGCACCAAGAACCCCTGCTTACACGTATTGATTCTCTGCAAAAAGATATGGAAACTCTGGGAACGCATGTGCAAGCGGATGCCACTCACGTGCAAGATCTCTCACAATCGGTTCTTAAGCTTCGCGAAGCTCAGGAGGTCATGGGGAGTTTACTCGGTAAACGCGGGGATGAAATCATTCAACAAGCCGGTCGACTTTCTGAACGCATGAATACAGTTGAATCACATCAAACTGCGCTCACCGAACAGCTTCAATCCAATACTCAAAAAACCTCGACTCATTTGGCCGAGGTCAATGCCAGTCTCAACTCTATTTCCCAAGCTCTTGACCAAACCGGTCAATCGCTTTCCAGTCGCCTGGGTAAGCAAGAAGAGACCGTTCACACACTCAAACAAACCCTTCAACACTCTCAACAATCGAAACAAGACACGCAAGCCCAAATACAACAAATGCAATCTACCGCCCAGCTCACAGACCAGCTTCGCCAGACAGTCGAACAAATAAGTTCACGATTACAGGATTTGGAAATTCATCAATCCGGCCTGGTGGGAAAACTTGATTCTGACGCCCAAGTGACCAACACTCACCTGCAGGAAGTCAACAGCGGAATCAAATCGGTCGCACAAGCTCTGGAAAATGTCAGCTCAAAGCTGAATACCCGAATTGACGACCAGGAACAGCGACTGAATAAAGCCATGACTACTTTCCAAAAAGTCCAAGGGACCGCCGATACCTCACAAACCAACCAGTCGCACCTTAATCAGTTAACGGAAACCGTCAATCAGTTGCGTGACGTGATCAATACCATCGGGACTAAATTGGGTGAGAGAGTGGACCAGCATGAAGATCGATTAGGCCAATTGGCCCAGAGAGTGAATCACTTGCAAAGCCCCAAACAACAAAAAAAATAGGGTGAGTACATGACTCTATGTACAGGGAAAAGCCTAGGGTGGGCTCCCAAACCTGAGGTGATCCCTTTTCTGAACCCATGGTACTTGATATGATAAAGAAATATGCTTGGGGTTCGGGTGGTTACAGGAACCGTTTGATGCCGAGACTAAATTTCAAATGACTCACACCCTTTCTAAAGTGGTCTTTCTTACAGGGATAGCCCTCGCGGGCGGGTGGGGTTGCGCGACCGAACCTAATCTGACTGACATACAAAAACAAGTTCAAACCCTCATTCTCCAACAAGAGGCTTCCCAAAAGCAGGAACAAAAAACAATCGATCGCTTGGAGACCATTGAATCCCAGTTGGATGAACATGATTTTTTAGTGGGAGAGCTAATTAAAACGGAAGAGGAGGCCAGCCTGGATACCCGGCATCTTCTTGAGAAGCTCGAGCGAACCAGCACAATGCTGCGAGAGCAAATTGAGCAAACCCGCGTTACCACCCAACGTCGTGATCAGGATCTGTCCATTCGGGTGAAGGCCTTGGAAAGCCGCATAGACAACGTGATTCATCAACCTCGTTCCGGGGCATCAGAGGTCACAACCCCTTTGCCCGCAAGCCCTTCTCTCAATCACCAGGATCCCCAAACGGAAACGCCCGCTACCTCCGAATCCCCTGCGAAAAATGATGTGGAAGTGGAAAACGAAGCCTCGGCCTTTCGATCAGCTTATAAGGTGTTCCTCAATGGAAATTATGACCGAGCCTCGGTGGAATTCAAGCGTTTTGTCAAAAATTATCCTTCCACTACCCTAACGCCTCAAGCCTATTATTATCTTGGGGAATCGTTATATGTTCAAAAACAATATGACCCCGCCAAACTTGCACTGCAAGAAGTCGTCAGTAACTATCCAAGCAGCAAATACCGGGGGCAGGCCTTATACAAACTCGGGCATATCATGCTGGAGACCGATCAACGATCCAAAGCTCAGGAACTTTGGAACAAAATCATCCAGGACTACCCCGATTCACCAGAGTCCACGCAGGCAAAGGAACAGTTAAAAAAGTCCGGGTTGTCTTGATTTCCTGAGGGACGCCGCTTCGCATATCTCTCCACACTAACCGCCTCTTGTCTGAAATTCCATGATTTCCACTGTAACTGGAAAAGTGCATATTCTTCCAGATACTGTCTCCTGTCGCATTGCCGCAGGGGAAGTGGTCGAGCGACCCGCCTCTGTCGTGAAAGAACTCATTGATAACAGCCTGGATGCGGCTAGTACGTTGATCACCATTGAAGTAGAGGATGGAGGTCGACGATTAATCCGGGTCATGGATAATGGAGAGGGCATGACTCGAATGGATGCCCAACTGGCCTGTCAGCGTTTTGCGACCAGTAAGCTCCGGGCCGAGGAGGATCTCTACACACTCACGACATTGGGATTCCGGGGTGAAGCCCTTCCCAGTATCGCCTCCGTCTCTCGTTTTCACTTGAAGACGGTCCCGCCTGAAACCACCCTTGGCACCCAAACCCATTCAATGGGAGGCATGACATGGGAGGTGCAGGATTACTCCGGATCTCAAGGCACGCAGGTGGAGGTGCGAGATCTCTTTTTCAATACGCCGGGACGGCTGAAATTTCTCAAGACCGTTCCCACTGAATTTTCAAAGATTTGTTACGTCATTCAGCAGGCCGCAGCGGTTCATCCGGAGGTTCACTTTCGACTACGTCATCAAAACCATAAGGTATTGGAATACCCGGCGGTGGTAACATCGCAAGATCGATTATTGCAGCTCTACGGGGCGGAATTTCTTGAACGCTTTCTCCCCGTCACCCATCAAGCGGGTTCATTTCAACTCACGGGTTTTACCGTAAGCCCTCACCATGCGCGAACCTCTCGAATGCCACAGGAAATTTTCGTCAATGGTCGACCCATCAAAAATACGACCATTTCCCATGCGGTGTATGAAGCATATGGATCGTTTCTTCCAAAAGGAAAACATCCTCAATTTATCTTATTTGTCCACCTCGACCCCCAGACCGTCGATATCAATGTCCACCCAACCAAGCGGGAAGTGCGCTTTTCTCATCCGGAATTTATTCACACCGGTATTCTGCGCGCAATCAGGGCGCTCTTTTTCACGCAAAGCTCGCCGACCCCCGTATCGAGTGATCAAGCTGTTAGACCCTTTCAGGATCCTCATCATCCATATCCGGCCAAACCCACAGCCGGATCGCTAGGGGTCGCACCGGCTCCGTTTCAACGCTTTTCCGAATTACCCGGAACAAACACGAAAATGGCTTCCGCTTTATCCCTTTTTGTCCAGGAACCGCCTTCCGTCTACACGGGCAAGGAACAAACATACGACGTCTATCCTCTCGGCCAGATCCATCACACCTACCTTCTGGGCCAAATTAATCAGGATGTGTTTATTGTCGATCAACATACTGCCCATGAACGGGTACTCTTTGAGAGACTGATCCGGTCGTGGAATAAACGAGAAATCCTCCAGCAGGGCTTACTCATCCCGGAGCCGGTCGAACTCCTTCCCCACCAGGGGGAATTATTAGAAGAATGGCTACCAGTTCTGGCTCAAGCCGGATTGGATGTGGAGCGATTTGGAACCACATCCTATGTTGTGCGAGCCGTTCCGGCCGTGTTGGGAAATGTCTCCGCAAGCTCCCTGGTCCTTGAATTATTAGAAGAACTTTTAGAGTGGCAATCAACAGATTCTCTGGAAAACAAAATCCGACCTATCCTGGCCACCATGGCCTGTCAAAGCGCCGTCCAAGCCGGGCGGCCTATGACACAGCCTGAAATCAAAGAACTTTTGCAGGATTGGGCCCAGGAAAATTTCCCGATGACCTGCCCCCACGGAAGACGAGTGGCCATTCGACATTCCCTAGAAGAACTCAACACGGTGTTTGCCCGTCCATTGAAATAGTCCATTGAAATAAATTCCACTGCTGATCCCTCATGAAACATGCCGACATCATCGCAACATGGAAACCCGTCGTGGCCATTGTGGGACCAACCGCTATCGGTAAAAGCCGTATCGGTATTGAAGTCGCCAAAATCCTCAAGACCGAAATTTTAACCGCAGATTCCCGGCAGGTGTACCGGGAAATGAACATCGGCACCGACAAGCCGGCCTTAGCTGAACAACAAGGCATCCCTCATCGCTTAATTGACCTCGTCGATCCAGATCAATCTTTTAACGTCGGAGACTTCCGACATCATGCTAGCCAAGAAATTTCCCGACTTCATCGACAAGGCCTCCTGCCTCTCGTGATCGGCGGCACTGGACTCTATATCCGAACCCTCCTGAGAGGCCTCTGCCCTGGACCACCGGCCAATTGGGTGATTCGAAATGAATTAGCCCAAGAGGCTAAAACTCAAGGGCCCGGGTTTCTCTATGAAAAACTGCAGCAGGTGGATCCGGATCTTGCGCAACGGCTTCATCCCAATGACCAACCCAAGATCCAACGCGCACTCGAAGTCTATCGCATTCTGGGAACACCGCTATCCGTGGTGCATCAACAGCACCGGTTTGAGGACACTCCGTATCCGTCCCTATTGATTGGACTCACAATGGATCGCCAAACCCTCTATCGGCGCATTGAAACTCGCGTCGAATGGGAAATTCACAAAGGGCTCGTGCAAGAAACGCAATCCCTCATGGAGCAAGGGTATCATCGAGAGCTGGGCTCCATGAAAGGACTGGGCTATCGACAATTTTCAGGATACTTAGCGGGTGAATATTCTTATGAAGAAGCCGTCCGGTTGTTAAAACGGGATACCCGTCACTTTGCTAAACGGCAAATGACCTGGTTTCAGAAGGAACCCGGCATCCATTGGATCACACTGGAGGAATCCGATATCCCCGATCGAGCGGCAATGAAGATCGTGGACACTATCAAAAATTTTCTAGAAACTTTCCAGAATGCCCAGCTTCCTGCGCAATCAACGTCAAATTCAGAGGCCACCCGTTTTTCAGGCTAACCATAGAGAGCTGATCATGGTACAATCTGGAAAATTTTCCCTTTTGAAACATGAAATCGCCCTATTTTCGCTCAATCCGACTGGAAGGTAACGGAAACAGAATTTCCCTCCTTCGTGAGAGTTCGGAAAGAAACCTTATCACCTGACAGAGAGACTGAATGGGTACCAAACCAGCCTCTAAACATGCTCCTCAGGCCCAGATCGGCATTATCGGGGGAAGTGGACTCTATCAAATGGAAGGGTTCACCAATCTCAAAGAGATCCAGGTGGCAACCCCGTTTGGAAAACCTTCTGACGCTATCATTCTCGGAAACTTTCAGGGCTTGCGAGTCGCTTTTTTGGCTCGTCATGGTCGGGGACACCGCACTCTGCCTTCCGGGATAAATTATCGTGCCAATATTCATGCCCTGAAATCGCTGGGTGTAACACGCGTGTTTTCCGTCAGCGCTGTGGGAAGTATGAAGGAAGCAATCCGACCGGGGGATTTTGTCCTGCCTGATCAATTTATTGATCGAACCACTCAACGGGATAACACGTTTTTCGACCAAGGCATCGTCGCACATGTGGCCTTCGCCGATCCGATTTGCCACACCTTGTCAACGGTCTTAGAAAAGGCCAGCCAGGGGGTCTCGGTCAAGGTGCACCGCCCCGGGACATACCTCTGTATTGAAGGACCCCAATTTTCCAGTCGAGCGGAATCGTTTCTCTACCGGCAATGGGGAGTAGATATCATTGGCATGACAAATATTCCCGAGGCTAAACTGGCTCGTGAAGCCGAACTGTGTTATGCCACACTCGCGCTCGTGACGGATTATGATTGTTGGCACGAAACGGAAGATGCAGTTTCTGTGGGAGCCATTTTGTCCATCATGCATAAAAACGTCGAAACGGCCAAAATTGTCCTCCAGCACGCACTGGAATTAGCCAAAGGCCTTGGGACGTGCTCCTGTCATACAGCATTGGAACACGCTGTCATCACCCCGCTTGATCGGATAAGCCCGACCTTGAGAAAGCGCTATCAGGTGCTGTTACGGCGACAAGTATCGACCACCCTTCACTCCAAGAAAAGGTCATAGCATGGGTAATTTATTAGTCGTAGGATCCGTGGCGTTTGATTCCGTCCGAACACCGTTTGGCGAAGCCGCTAACGTACTGGGAGGATCCGCCACCTATTTTTCAACTTCGGCCAGTTTTTTCACACACGTGAACCTTATTGCCGTCGTCGGGGAGGATTTCCCAGAGGAACACCTTGAATTCCTGCGTAGTCGAGGAATCGACCTGGAAGGATTAGAGAAAAGGCCTGGAAAAACCTTCCGCTGGCGAGGGGAATATTCTTACCAACTCAACGAAGCCCAAACCCTGGAAACACATCTCAATGTCTTAGAAACCTTTCGGCCGAAAATTCCTGACCGTTATACCACTCCAGCCGCCTTGTTTCTTGGCAACATTGATCCCGAGTTACAACTGGATGTGCTCAATAAAGTCAAACGGCCATCCATTGTCGCCTGCGATACCATGAACTTTTGGATTGATGGCAAACGGGATGCATTATGGAAAGTGCTCGAACATATCGATATCCTGGTCATCAATGACGGGGAAGCCCGCGCATTGGGCGAAGATGCCAATCTGGTACAAGTAGCGAAACGGATCTTAGCGCGTGGCCCGAAAACCCTGATCATTAAACGCGGGGAATATGGGGTATTAATGTTTCATCACAAGGGAATTTTCGGAGCTCCCGCCTATCCTCTGGAAGCCGTGAAGGACCCAACGGGAGCAGGGGACACTTTTGCCGGAGGGTTTATGGGTTACCTATCAGCCACGGGAAATTATTCAGAAACCGGACTTCGCCAGGCGATCATTTTCGGGAGCGTCATGGCGTCTTTTAATGTGGAGGAATTCAGCCTTGATCGACTCAGACATTTAACCCGTGATGATATTGATGAACGATATAAATCATTCAAACATCTGACCCATTTTGAGGATTTGTCGTAAGCCCCGACATTGCTGTGCATGCTCCTACCCCTATGATATGGGTTATTCCATGGCAGGCTAACCAACGTGGTGTCCAAACAGTCCTCACCCATGCAGGATAACGCAATGGAAACTCTGGGAGGATTTTTCCAACATGCGCGGGAACGACAAGGCCTGTCCTTGGAACAGGTCGCTTCCCAAACCCGCATTCAACAACGACATCTCCACGCTCTTGAAGAAGAAGATTACGCAAGCCTTCCCGCCAAAGTCTTTACCAAAGGGTTTGTCCGGTCTTATGCACGCACGTTGGGGCTGGATGAAGATGAAGCTCTTCAGCTCTTCCTCACCTCATCCAACAGTTTTTATGAACGAACCCAACAGGAACAACAGCATGTTCAAGTTAAAATTGAAGCAGCCCATCGCAGTCGATTCAATTGGAATCTAGTCTTGATTCTTTTTGTGGTTATCGCTGGCATACTCTTTTATCTGTTACCCGAACAGCAAGAAAATCCCACTCCCACAGCTAAATCCGAAGCTCCTCTACCAATCGAATCACTACAGGAGCCCAAACCCTCTCCTGCGGAACCACCTCACAGCGTCTCCCCTGCTGCCCCCGTTGACGCGGTACCGTCGCCCTTGCCTCCCCCTGTCATCGCACCGCCAACCCCCGAACCTGAACCCAAGCCGATGCCACCCAGTTTGCCCGCCTCCCCCGTCCCTGAAGACGCCCTGGGGCCAGGCGGAACACTGGTTCTGGAGATCGAAGCGACACAACTGACCTGGGTCGTAGTGCGCTCAGACGACCAAGCCCCCCACGAGGCCTTATTACAACCCGGCCAACGGATCACCTGGAAGGCGAAGAAGCAATACTTGCTGACGTTGGGCAATGCTGCCGGGGTCGTCGTCCGCCTCAATGGAGAATCACGAGGACCGTTTGGGAAGCCGGGTCAGGTTGTCCGCGATATTCTCTTAAAACCCTAAAGCAATGAAGAGCACTTCTGGTTCGCAAAATACTCCAATCGTCACTTCGGGTGCCAAATTCTCGATTCATGCGCATGGCATTCGCTTACTGGACAAAGCCAGGGAAGCCCTAATTAGGGCCATTGCACCCTCCTCAAATTTTCGAGTGGGAGCAGCCCTTTTAACTCGTGATTCAACAGTCTTTACGGGATGCAACATTGAAAGTCCGGTCTATCTGGGGGTCTGCGCCGAACGAGTGGCCCTCTTCAAAGCTCTTTCTGAAGGAGCCCGTGAGTTTGTCGCGCTGGCCATCGCCTGCGAGGGCTCCGTCCCCTTGTTGCCCTGCGGCACCTGCCGCCAACTGCTATGGGAATTTGCGCCAAAGCTCCGGATTGTGGTCCAGGAACAAGGCAGGGCAAAAGCCTACCGCCTCCAGGATCTCCTTCCCATTCCCTTTGCACGCAATGGACGAGGACCTTTCAGGGCCCAATAAGATTACCCCTTCAACAACATCCTTTCCTTTTCTTGACAGCCCCAAAAATCCATTGATAAAATAAAAAGGTTTTGGTGGTTTAGGGATGCCCGTTCAGGCCGCTTCCCCTCAAACGACACCGACCATGAAGAGGAGAGAAAAGATGGGGTGAATGTGCACCCCGGTGTTTTTTACGGTCTCATCAACTCTGTTTAACCCAGGAGGCTTCCATGACGTTCTCGATGAAAGTGTTTGGTACCTTAACCGCTGCCATGTTTTTGACCACCGGCTTGGCTATTGCTGGACCAGAAAAAGATCCGATTCCAGCCCGTGTTCCCGCTGACAAACGCGCTGAAGCCAAAAAGGACAAAACCCCCTTATATGACAAAGCAGAAAGTGCTCCGGCAGAAATTGTGGCGGAAGGCAAAGCCTTGTTTGAGGGAAAAGGGACCTGCGTGAACTGCCACGGCAAAAACGGTGATGGCAAAGGGCCGGCAGGAGCCGTCTTGAATCCGGGACCACGCGATTTTACCAATTGCAAATTCCACAAGAAACGGAAAGATGGCGAACTCATGTGGGTCATCAAGAATGGCAGCCCAGGCACGGGGATGGTTCCCCTCGTCCCAGCCACCATCAGTGAGGAAGAGGCCTGGAAAGTCATTGCCTATGAAAGAAGTTTTTGCAAAGAATAGCTGATTGAGCGATCTTTTTTAAAAAACCCCGCTGGGCTCAGCTCAGCGGGGTTTTTTTATGAAAAACGCCTTCCCCCCGCCAAGAATGCCGTTTCCCCGTTGACACCATTCAAATCCCTTGACTAGACTCAATTTGGTATAGGCAGCTCATACCAGCAATCGTCAATCAATTTTCTAGATGAAGGAGAGTATTTTTATTATGGCCAAACGACGATCACTTCAGGAAGACGCGACAACTCTGAAAACCAAGGTAAAGAAATCCCTAACGAGTAGCGATAATCCTGAGGGAGATTCAACCATCCGGTCATTACGAAAACGGTTACGACGAGTGCAACGAAAGGTCCGAACGGCCAAACGGCGTGAGGAACAACGAAAATCGAAGAAAGCCGGTGCGGAGGCCTAGGTATCCGACAGAGCAAGTCTGAGGAGAATTTGGAGGAACATAGTCATGCGGGACGATGAAAAAAATATAGATGATGCATTTTCAGATGAGACGGAAGAGTTCGTATCTTTAGAAGGCAAAAACACTTTACCTAAAGACGAACTGGTGGATGAAGTCGCGGAAGCGATCACGGCGGAAACAGATGAGGGAGCAGCCGAGACTGTCGCATCTGCCGAAACGGAAGAAGGGGCAGAACAAGAAGAAGAGCTGGTTGAAGAGCAGGTCAAAGATGAAATCGACATTCAGATTGATCTTTTGAATAACTCCGACTGGGTTGTTCGACGAGAAGCCGTCATCACACTTGGAGAAATGGGCGACGAACGCTGCGTCGAGCCTCTCGTCCGGTGCCTTCGAGACGGAGATTGGCAGGTACGAGACGCTGCGGTTGAAGCCATCGCCATGATAGGCTCACCGGCGGTGGATCTGCTACTCCGCTATATACGGGACTATGATGCCCGGAAATCTGTGATAAAAACCCTAGGCAAAATTAATGATGAACGCGTTCTTGATCCGTTAATTTCCATGCTCCACAATGATGAGTTTAAAGACGATGCGACCTGGGCGCTCGCAGAACTTGGACAACCGGCTGTTGGACGATTACTTGAATGTCTAAAGAATCCTGACGAAGTCATCAGAAAACAGGCTATTCTCGCCCTGGGAGAAATTAAGGATTCCAGCAGCGTTGATTTATTGATCGAACGATTACAAGACCCCGACTGGTTCATCCGACTCTCGGCGGCATCCGCACTTGAAAAAATTGGGGACCCTCGTGGCCGTGAGGCTGTCAAACCATTAATGAAAGATCCCGACCTGGTTGTCCGGTTACGAATCGAACGAATGTTGGCCGCATGGAAAAAACAGGCCGTCACCGCCTGACCCCCTGATTCCCCAACAGGGTTGCAGAATAAGAGACCACTCAAATTG
>Ga0224510_10000550_pt1 | contig 28154 bp, 28 predicted proteins | sample SF_May12_sed_USG_FD_170161 | JGI IMG/M metagenome (GOLD analysis project Ga0224510, IMG submission 170161) | Sediment microbial communities from San Francisco Bay, California, United States - SF_May12_sed_USGS_4_1 | ecosystem: Environmental > Aquatic > Marine > Sediment | place: USA: California... | reverse complement strand
AGACGATCCTCTCGTCCTGTCGCCGAGCGAGTCCGGTCGGAGCTCGAGCGCTTTGGCGGCACCGTCGAGAAATTCATCGGCGATGCGGTCATGGCCGTGTTCGGGACTCCCGTCGTACGTGAGGCCCTCGCCTTCTATCGAAGCGTGGGCGCGACGCGCTACATCCGACAGGGTGAGGATCTGCCCGCCGCGACAGCCTGACCTCGTGAGCGCCGTCCCGGACGTGCTCGCACCTGGAGTGCGGGTCGTCTTCTGCGGGATCAACCCGGGCCGGGCGAGCGCCGCTGCCGGCGCGCACTTCGCCAACCCCCGCAACGACTTCTGGCGCCTGCTGCATGCGACCGGCTTCACGCCCCGGCTCTACGAGCCGCGGGAGCAGCACGAGCTCCTCGCGCTCGGCATCGGGCTCACGAACGCGGCGTTCCGGACGACTCGCGGCTCCAGCGATCTTCGTGCCGCGGACTTCGCTGGTGCACGCGAGCGCCTCGCGGCTATAGCTGAGGAGCTCGCGCCGGATGTCATCGCGTTCGTCGGGAAAGCCGCCTATCAGGGCGTGTTCCGTGAGCGCCCGCAGCACGGCCTTCAGAGGCGGCAACTCGGGGCGACTGAGCTCTTCGTGCTCCCGTCGACGTCCCCCGCGAACGCCGCCGTGCCCTGGGAGGAACGTCTGCGCTGGTTTTCCGTCCTGCACGATCTCACCCAGTGACTCGGCGGGGACGCTCTCCGAGCTGGAGGCGACGGACGCGACCTTCGCGCCGCGCCGCCTTCCGCCTCTACTGCACGAGCCGATCTAAAACGGACCGCCCGTGGGGCCCATCGACGTCGGCGCCTAGAGCACGCGGTCCACGAAGCGGCTGAGGACGAAGTCCCAGCCGGTGTCGTAGTTGTCGCGCTTCGTCCTGCCACCCTCGCTGAGCTTGTCCCAACCGCGGTGCTCGAGCTCGACCCGCGTTCCGGCTCCTTCGGGAAGTAAGCGCACCTCGACCTCCGTCGGCGAGCCGTCGGCCCGGAGGATGTTCCACGCGAGCGCGAGCCGGTTCGGAGGATCCCAGTCGAGAACGGTTGCCCAGTAGCCCTTCTCTCCGCTCGTCGAGACCTCGTAGACCTCCCCGCCGACCGCCGTTTCGAAGACGATCTCGGCGACCGTCTCGTGGATCGAGTGGCTTTCGACCGGCCACCAGCTCACCGCCTCCGCCGTGAAGACTCGAAAGGCCTCCTCGATGGTGCAGTCGACCGTGATCGTCTTGCGCACGACTTCGATCATGAGCGTGTCGTTCATGGTGCATTTCCTTTCGTCTCGGCCGCTGCCTTGAAACGGGCGAGGGCCTCGTCCCAGAATCCGTCGACCCAGTCACGGAGCGTCGCGACTCCGGACCTGTCGAGCTCGTACAGATGTCTTGTTCCCTCGCGACGGTGGGTCACGAGACACGCCCCCTCGAGGACGCGTAGGTGCTGCGACACGGCGGGCCTGCTCACCGGGAGCTCCGCTGCGAGCTCGCCCACGGAACGGGGGCCGCCTCGGAGAAGCTCGAAGACCTGCCGCCTCGTTGGATCGCCGAGTGCGTCGAGTGGATGTCCGTTAGTTGGCACTTACCGTAAGTTACTGCTTACGATAGTGCCGTGTCAACCTTTCCAACGATTCGTGATCGGAGTGCGACGATCGCGCCCGAAGGCCTTCGGACGGAGCTTCACTCCGGGCGGCGCCTGCCGGCGCTTGTACTCGGCCCGGTCCACGAGTGACACGGCACGCTCGACGACCTCGGGGTCGAACTCGACGAGAAGCTCCTCGCGCGAGCGGTCCTCCTCGACGTAGGCCTCCAGAACCGGGTCGAGCACCTCGTAGGCGGGGATCGAATCCGCGTCGCGCTGGTCATCGCGGAGCTCGGCGCTCGGGGCGCGCTCGATCGTGGTCCGCGGGATCAGCTCGCGTCCCGCTCGCTCGTTCAGGTGCTCGGCCAGCCGGAACACATCGGTCTTGAAGACGTCCTTGAGAAGCGCAAAGCCGCCGACCATGTCGCCGTAGAGCGTGGAGTAGCCGACCGCGAGCTCGGACTTGTTCCCCGTCGAGACGACGAGCCATCCATACGTGTTCGAGAGACCCATGAGGAGCACGCCGCGAATGCGAGCCTGGAGGTTCTCCGCCGCCAGTCCGGCGATGCCGCCGTGGATCTCACCTCGGAGGGTGTCGTGAAACGCCTCGACCGCTGGCTCGATCGGGAGCTCGCGGAAGTCACAGCCGAGACTCTCCGCCACTTGCCGCGCATCGCCACGCGTCTCTTCTGAGGAGAACCGTGACGGCATCGAGACGCAATGGACGCTGTCTGAGCCGAGCGCGCCGGCGCAGAGCGCGGCTGTGACCGCCGAGTCGATCCCGCCGGAGACGCCGACGACGACCTCGGTGAAGCCGTTCTTCTCGACGTAGTCTCGAAGGCCGAGCGTGAGCGCGAGCCGCATCTGTTCGAGCTCCGGTTCGAACGGGACGACCTCCGCCGAGACGGAGTCGTCGTGGGTCGAGAGCGGCTCGAGCTCGACGGTCGTGACCTCCGGCGCCGTCTCGCGCGAGCGGTCCAGCTCACGCCGGCGGACGTCGCGCAACCGCCGGCCGATAGCGTCCGCGGGCTCGATGTCGACGACGAGCAGATGCTCCTGGAAGCCGGGTGCGCGCGCCACGACCTCGCCCGAAGGATCGAGGACGACCGAGTGCCCGTCGAACACGAGCTCATCCTGGCCGCCAACCATGTTGCAGAACGCGAGGTAGGCGCTCGTGTCGCGTGCCCTCGTGACCAGCATCTCCTCGCGCTCCTCGGCTTTTCCGACGTGGAACGGCGACGCCGACAGGTTCACGATGAGCTGAGCCCCGGCGAGAGCGAGGTCGGTCGCCGGCGGTCCGGGCTGCCAGATGTCTTCGCAGATCGTCGGCCCGACGTTCGTATCGCCGAGCTGCAGCACCACCAGGTCTCGGCCCTCGGCGAAGTAGCGGTGCTCGTCGAACACCCCGTAGTTTGGGAGGAACTGCTTTCGGTACACCGCACGCACCCGGCCGTCGGCGCAGACCGCGCACGCGTTGGCCAGGTCTCGGTCAAACCATGGCGTGCCGACGAATGCAACAAGCCCTGTCGCGGCCGCAGCGATCTGGTCGAGGGACGCGCGGGCGGCCCGCACGAAGCCGGGTCGAAGAAGCAGATCCTCCGGCGGATAGCCGGTGGTGGCGAGCTCTGGGAACACGACGACGTCGGCTCCGGCGCCTTGTACCTGCGCTATGGCGTGGAGAATCCTCGCACGGTTCCCATCGAGGTCGCCGACGACTGTGTTCAGCTGGCTGAGAGCGATTCTCAAGGTTTTCGCCTCACAGTCACAAACCGAGTGTAACTACAGTTCTCGCGCATGGAGATCACGTTCGAGCGACGTTTCCGCGGCCCGCTGACCTCCGCGAACGGCGGGTATGCGTGCGGTCGGATCGCAGAGTACGTCGACGCAGACGCGGTCGAGGTCACGCTTCGACTCCCTCCGCCCCTCGAACGACCGCTCGCGGTACGTCGCGACGGTGCCGGCGTCCGACTGCTCGACGGAGACGCGGTCGTTGCCGAGGCTCGTCCTGCCGAACTCGGCCTCGAGCCGCCTTCGCTGGTCTCACACGGCGAGGCAGAGGCAGCCAGGGAGCGTCATGTGCGCGTCGGAAGCCCGGAGTTCCGCGAGTGCTTCGTCTGCGGCGAGCGCTCCACGGGTGACGGGCTCGCGATCCACGCAGGTGCGGTACCGGGCCGTGAACCCCTCCATGCTGCTCCCTGGACGCCGAGCGAAGTCGTTTCGGAGATCGTCTGGGCGGCGATCGACTGTCCCGGCGCCTACGCGGTAGGTGCCGAAGGAAGAGGAGAGATCGTCCTCGGCCGCATGACTGCCCGCGTGTTCGGCGTGCCGGAAGTCGGGAAGCCGTGCGTGGTGACCGCGTGGCCCGAGGGAGAGGACGGTCGCAAGGTCTTCGCAGGAACGGCGCTTTTCGGTGCCGGCGGCGAGCTTCTCGCGCTCGCTCGCCAAGTCTGGATCGTGCCGCGCTAACGCGGTGTCAGCGCGAGCAGCAGCCCGCCGTCCTCGTCGTAGGCGGGAAAGAAATCTGCCGTGACGCGCTTTTCACGGCCGGCGCGCGTGCGGATCTCGAGCTCTTGTCCCAGCTTCCGAACGCCCCACTCGCGCACCACCTCGATGGGTGACGTGTCCGAAAGTGCGAGTGCCTCGACGACGTCACGCCCGATGAGATCCGCATCGCGATACCCGGTGAGCTCGAACACGCCGCGGCCGGCCGCGAGCACGCGCGTGTCGCGGTCGCAGACGACGAAGCCCGTCTCCGGGGCGGGATAGTAGTCCTCGAGCAGCTCGAAGAGAAAGCCGAACGCGCAACTTCGGCACTGGACGGCCTGCATGGTGAATCCGTCGTAGCCGTCGAGGTCGACCGATCGTTGCTTGCAGTTGGGGCAGATGAAGTAGGGCACCTGCGCTCAGGGTAGGCGATCGGGGTGTTCGCGCGACGTTACGTCAGCGTCGAAGCCGTATCGCGTTCAGGTCGTTCGCAGCAATCTCGCCGGATCGCGCGATCAGATCCTCGATGTCGTCGTGCTCGGCGTGGAGGTACCGGCCCGTGAGGGCGTCGGCTCGCCCAGACGCGAGGACCCGGACCAGCCTCGGCGCGAGCTCGGGCGGCGTCCAGGGTGCGTTGTCACCCATGCGCTCGGTCATCGAAGTGCGCACGAGACCTGGGCTGATCAGGAAGACACGGACGCCGGACTGTCCGAGGGCAGCCGCCAGGATCTCCGTGAACCGCCCAAGCGCAGCCTTGCTCGGCCCGTAGGACGTGCCGAGAGAGATGGTCGGATTCGCGATCGGGAGATAAGAGCCGCCGCTTCCGATGTTGACGATTCGCCCGTGGCCGCGCTCTGCCATGCGTGCGCCGACGGTTCGGCAGCAGAGATAAGCGCCGAGCACGTTCACTTCGAACACGCGCCACCATTCCTCGATCGACTCCTCGAGGAAGGGATGCCCGCTTCCCGCGACGCCGGCGTTTGCCACCAGAAGGTCGATCGGCCCGAGCTCTCGCTCCGTTTGCTCGACCCATCCCTCGACATCGTCGCGATCTGTGGCGTCGCCAAGGAGAGCGAGTCCGTCGAGCTCATCGGCCACGGCGTGGACCTGCTCGGACGAGCGGCCGGTGACTGCGACCCGCATCCCTGCGTCGGAGAGCTCGCGTGCGATCGAGGCGCCGATTCCGCGGCCGCCTCCGGTCACGAGCGCGACGCCGCGCAACGCGTCAGACGGCACGGGCGATCTCCTCGAGTGCTTCGGGGTTCTCGAGCGTCGAGAGGTCTCCGGGGTCCTGGCCGAGCGCGCGCGCTCGAACTGCGCGCCGCACGATCTTGGCACTGCGCGTCTTTGGCAGTGCAGACACGAAGATGACGCGATCCGGTGCGAACGCTCTACCGAGCTCGTGGGACACGGCTTCCTTCACCTCGGACTCGGTCGCCTCGGCGCCCGGCGCGAGGACGCAGTACAGCCAGGCGACCTCGCCTTTCACTTCGTGCGGAACTCCGATCGCCGCGGCCTCGGCGATCGCAGAGTGGTCGACGGCTGCAGACTCGAGCTCGGCGGGGCCGATCCTCTTGCCTGCGATGTTCAGCGTGTCGTCCGAGCGGCCGTGGAGGAACCAGTAACCGTTCTCGTCGATCGAGGCCCAGTCGCCGTGTGTCCAGACCCCGGAGAATCGGCTCCAATATGTCTCCAGGTAGCGCTCGGGATCGCGCCAGATCCCGCGCGTCATCCCGGGCCACGCTCGCTTGCAGACGAGCTCGCCCACCTGTCCCCGAAGGGGCCGGCCGTGGTCGTCGAAGACGTCCATGTCCTCGCCGAGGGCCGGGAAGCCGACCGAGCACGGCTTCGTCGCGTTCATCATCGTGACGGAGAGGAAGCAGGCACCGACCTCGGTGCCACCGGAGCAGTTGACGATCGGAATCTGGCCTTTGCCGCACACATGCTCGTCGAGCCAGTCGTACGGGCCGCGATTCCAGGGCTCGCCGGTGGTCACCACGGCTCGCAACGACGAAAGTTCGGCGGCCGGATCGCCGTACGGAATCAGCGCTCGCACCAGCGTCGGCGATACCCCCAGCATCGTCACGTGCTCGGCCTCGACAAGAGACCAGACGCGGTCCGACGGCCTATCGGGCGCGCCTTCCATGAAGACGATCGTCGCGCCGCGGGCCATTCCCCCAACCACCGTCCAGGGCCCCATGATCCAGCCCATATCCGTTGCGAAGAGCACGCGGTCTCCGGGCCTGAGATCGGCCTGGTAGGCAGTCTCGCGCGCGATCGAGAGCAGAAAGCCGCCCTGGACGTGAAGCGCGCCCTTTGGCCGGCCGGTCGTCCCCGACGTGTACGCGATCAGGTACGGCGTCTCGCTCTCGACCGGTAGCGCGTCGAGCGTTCCGGGCTCGTCGGCCACGATCTCGTCCCACCAGACGTCCCGCCCGCCCACCATCGGACACGCGACGCCCGCGCGTCGCCAGACGACGACGTGCTCGACTGTAGGCGTGTCGACAAGGGCTTCGTCCAGAGCTTCCTTCATGGGTACGAGCCGTCCACGACGGTATGACGCGTCGGCCGTCACAACGACCTTGGCCTGTGCATCAGCCAATCGCGAGGACACTGCAGGCCCGGCGAAGCCGGAGAAAATGGGTACTTGGATAGCGCCGATGTGGGCGCACGCGTGTGAGGCGATCGCGGCTTCCGGTGCCATCGGTAGGAAGATCCCGACCGCGTCGCCCTCTTCGACGCCGAGCCCGCGAAGCGCCTCGGCGAACCTTCGCACCGCGTGCGAAAGCTCGGCCCAGGAAAGCGACCGTCGGTCCCCCTCCTCGGGTGACCACACCGCGGCTTCTTCGTCCGGTCGCTCGCGAGCCCAGCGATGAACGCAGGCTTCCGCGATGTTCAGCCGTGCCCCGACGAACCAGGTCGTCCACTCGATCCCGCGCGACGCGTCGAGAACGGCGTCCCACTCGCGTGACAGCGGAATCTCGAGATCGGCGGCGACGGCGCGCCAGAACCGGTCGGGCTCGTCGATCGAAACGCGGTGCAGCTCCTCGTAGTCGCTGCACCCGAGAGATGTAGCGAGACGTGTGACGTTTGCGGCCGCGAGCTGGGCGGCGCTCGGCACCCAGCTGTAGCTGTCCGACGCCCGGCTAGTCTCTTCCGAGCTGGTCACGATCGAGGGGAGCGCGTCGACATGAGGGCTGGGATCTTCGCAGAGGAGAACCGCAAGTGGCTCACGCTTGCTGCAGTCTCGTTCGGCCTGTTCATGATCATGCTCGACAACACCGTGGTGAACGTCGCGCTGCCTTCGATCCAGAGCGACTTCGGCGCCGATCTCTCCGAGCTTCAATGGATCGTCACCGGCTATGCATTGACGTTTGCGGCGCTCTTGCTCGTCGGCGGCAAGTTCGCCGACGCCTACGGGCGGAGGAGGATCTTCGTTCTGGGGATCGTCGTCTTCACGCTCGCATCACTTTTCTGCGGCCTCGCTGACTCCTCCGAGATGCTCATTGGGGCCAGGGTCTTGCAGGGCGTCGGGGCCGCGCTCATGAACCCGGCGACGCTCTCGATCATCGCCGCGACGTTCCCGCCTCGCGAGCGTGGAACAGCGATCGGCATCTGGGCCGGCGTCTCCGCGCTTGCGCTGGCCATCGGCCCGCTCGTTGGCGGCCTCATCACCGAACATCTCGACTGGAGCTGGATCTTCTTCGTCAACGTTCCAATCGGGATCGTCGGAATCGTCGCGAGCTACCTCTTCATCGACGAGTCGCGCGACGAGACGCACGTGCGTCTCGACCTGCCTGGGTTGACGACATCGGCAGTGGGCCTCTTCGCGCTGACGTACGGCCTCATCGAGGCCAACACGTACGGCTGGAGCTCGACGCGGATCATCGGCTCGTTCATGCTCGCAGGCGTCTCGCTCGCTGCGTTCGTCCTCCTCGAACGTCGTCAGCGTGACCCGATGCTTCCGCTCGAGCTGTTCCGAAGTGGGACGTACACCGGTGCGAACCTCGTCGTGCTGCTTGTCGCACTCGCGATGTTCGGGGTGTTCTTCTTCGTCTCCCTGTACATGCAGAACATCCTGGGTTACTCCCCGGTGCAGGCGGGCGCCGCGTTCCTTCCGATGACGATCTTGATCATCCTGGTCGCGCCCGTTGCCGGAAAGACGAGCGATCGCATCGGCTCACGTGGCCTGATGACGGCTGGAATGGTGTTCATCGCTGTCCAGCTCATCATGTTCTCGCGGCTGAGCGCTGATGCCTCGTTCTGGGATCTCTTCCCCGCGCTCATCGTCGGCGGCCTGGGCATGTCCTTGACGATGACCCCGAGCGCAGCCGCAGCGACGCGAAGCGTTGCGGTCGATAAGGCGGGCGTGGGCTCGGCCGTGCTCAATAGTGCGCGCCAGGTTGGCGGGACGATGGGAATCGCGATCATGGGCGCGATCATGGCCGCACAGGTCGGCGCCGAGCGCACACCCGAGGCGTTCATGCGCGGGTTCGAGAGCGCTCTCCTCGTCGCGGCGGGAATCGCAGTCGTGGGCGCAATTGTCGCGTTTACCCTCGTGCGCCCGCACGACGGCGCGGGGGCCGCGCCTGGGCGTGTCGCGCCCGAGCCGGTCGCCTAGGACCTTGAGTAGTTGCCACCTTCCAGTGGCCGAAGGGCGATTTATTCACCCGTAGGCCAAGAACGGCTTGCGGGTGCACGGCGATAGGGAAGGGGCACGTGGGGGAAGCCGCAGGTTTCACCCACAAGAAAAACGCCCCCGGCTGCGGCTCCGGGGGCGTTTCCGTTCGAGGCGACCCCTTTCCGGAGCGGTGAGCCGGAGATTCGTGGCTCTGCGGCCCAGCCACGCTCTTCCTGTGCTCACCGGCGGATCCGGCGGTGGTGCCCGCGCATCCGATCTGGCGTCCGATCGGTTGCGGTGTGGGCCTGACTATAGGAGCCGTGTCCGAAAAAGTCAAGTAGCCCGGTCAAGTGATTTCAGCTAAAGTTACTTGACTCTAAACGGGTAGTCGCACATCCCCCACCGGGGGGAGCGCGACGAGGCAGGACTCCGAGTTCACTGAAATGGGCATGATCGAAACCGCCGCTACATCACCGCCCGCTGCCGGCTCACGCCTCGGCGAGCGCGTGCGTGCTCTACGCGTCTCCGCAGGCCTCACGCAGACGGAGCTCGCGGGCGAGCGCTTCTCGAAGGAGTACATCAGCCAGATCGAGCGCGGCAAGACCCGCCCGACCGACTCGACCATCGCATGGCTCGCAGATCAGCTCGGAGTAGACGCAGCGCTGCTTTCGTCGGGCGTCTCCACTGAGGCGCGCACGAAGGTCGAGGCGATGCTGGCCCGCGCCGAGGCTCTTTCAGAGGCGAATCAATACGAGGAGGCGATTGAGTCCTACCGCGAAGCACGTCCGAGCGTTGACGAGAGCGGCGCCGCGGCGTTGGAGCTTCGGGCGCTGTCCGGTGAGGCATGGGCGCTCCAGGAGTCGGGTGACGTGCGGGGTGCGATCGATCTCCTGCAGCGGGCGCGAGGACTCGCAGAGCGGGCGGAGTTCTCCGACGTCGATCGCGCCGATGTGCTCTTCCGACTGGCGGTGTGCCGGTACAAGCTTTCGAGCACCTCGACGGCGATCGCTCTCTTCGGCGAAGCTCTCGAGCTCGCTGAGCGCTCGGGGCTCCCGTGCGATCTGCTTCGGTCCGACATCCTGCAGCGGCGGTCGCGCTGCTATCGGCGGCTGCGCGATTACGTCGCTGCGCGCGACGACGTCGAGCGCGCGCTGGAGCTCGCGCAAGACCTGGGCGACCGCGCGTCGATCGCCAATGCGTACTTCCAGGCGTCGTTGGTGTCGCAGCGCCAGGGTCACTATGTCTTGTCACGCAGCTACGCGCAGCGTGCGAAGGAGCTGTACCAGCAACTGAACGACGAGCGAAACGTCGGCCGGTTGCTGCTCATGCTCGGCGGTCTCACGCTTCTCCTGGGAGATGAGGAGCATGCCGTCGAGCACCTGAAGGCGTCCTATCTACGGGCGCTCGACACCGATTCCCCCGCGGACGCCGCACAGGCGCTCGAGGGTATAGCCAGGGTTCATCTGAACCGTGGCGAGTACGACCAGGCGGACGAGCTCGCTCGCAAGTCGCTCGCTCTTCTGCAGGGTCGGGAGGACTACCTGCACGAAGTCTGTCCGTCGCAGCTCGTACTGGGACGAGCGCTGTTGGAGCGCGGCCGGCTTGAAGAGGCGGAAGAATGCTTCCGGGCGGCTGATGCGGCTGCTGAGCAGTTGGCGTCGATCAGCCACCGGACGGAGGCGTGGGTCGCACTGGGGGACCTCGCGGCACGTCGTGGACAAGACCGCGAGTCCGCACGTCTCTACCGGAACGCCGCTGAGGCGCTCCAGGAAATCCGCTTCTAAGAGAGGAGGACGCCATGAAGGCACGACTGATGCTCCTGCTTGTCAACCTTGCGTTGCTAGCGGCTTGGCTCGGGCACTACGGGCTCGACCGCTCCTGGCCCGACGGGAACTAGCGAACCCACGGCTAGACTCGGGCGGGTATGCGTCCCGCTGTGGCACTGACCGTCTCGTCGTGCCTGCTCCTCGCTGGCTGCGGTGGATCGGGCAGCGATACGACGACGACTGTCGGTGGCCCAGGCGGGGGCATGACTCTCGAGGAGCTTTGGCGCGCTCCCGGCGACGACGTCGCGATGATCGCGGGGACAGCGAATCACGAGCCCGGAAACGTCCGCGTCTCGTTTCTCGTCGTCGATGCCGAGGGTCAACTGGTCACGCTTCCGACGGCGCGCGTGTGGGTCGCTGACGGCCTCGCCGCGCAGCCGTTCCTCGAATCGAGCGCGAAACTCGAACGTATCGGGGTTCCGGGAGGAGATGTCGCTGATGCAAGCCACATCTACGTGGCCCACCTCAAGCTCGATCACCCCGGGAAGTACTGGCTCCTTGCCGAGCCGGAAGGCGGCGCAACGAAGGTGCAGGCTCTCGGTAACGTCGTCGTAGCGAAGAAGGACCCCGCTCCGGACATCGGTGATCCGGCGATCGCGTCGAACAATCCCACGATCGCGTCCACCGGCGGCAACTTCCCGAAGCTCACGACCCGCACCCCGCCCGACGCGTCGCTCCTCGAATACTCGATCGCGGACTCGCTCGAGGCCAAGGTGCCTTTCGTCGTCACGTTCTCAACCCCGAAGTTCTGTTCCAGTCGGACGTGCGGCCCGGTCGTCGATGTCGTCGAAGAAGTCGCGAGCCGCTTCGAGAGCAGCGGCATTCGTTTCATCCACGTCGAGGTGTACGAGGGCAACGATCCGGCGAAAGGGTACAACCGCTTCGTGCAGGAGTGGGGGCTCACGACTGAGCCGTGGACGTTCGTTGTCGATCGCACGGGCAAGATCGTCGAGCGCTACGAGGGCCCCGTCTCGGTCAATGAGCTCGAGCAGGCTGTGCGCGAGAAGCTGCACGGCTGAGCTGCGAGAGAGCCTTGGTACCCTCGACCCGAGACTACGAAGGAGGGGCGGTATGAGCGTCTCCACGACGAACCCACTCGTGACGATCGATTGGCTGGCCGAGCATCTTGGCGAACCCGGTCTGATCGTCGCCGAGGTGGACGAGAATCCTGAGCTCTACGAGGAAGGGCACATTCCCGGCGCGGTGAAGCTGCACTGGAGGGACGATCTCCAGGATCCGCTCGTGCGCGACGTCGTGTCGAGCGGGGCATTCGAGCAGCTCATGGGCGAGCGGGGTATCGGGAATGACACCACCGTTGTGCTCTACGGCGACAAGAACAACTGGTTCGCCGCCTATGCGTACTGGTATCTGAAGGTCTTCCGCCACGAGGACGTCCGTCTCCTCGATGGCGGACGTCAGAAGTGGATCGAAGAGGGCCGCGAGTTGACGGCCGCCTCGTCCACGCCGACTCCGGTCGTGTATACGGCGAAGGATCGCGACGAGTCGATCCGGATCCGTCGCGACGAGGTGCTCGCTGGGCTCGATTCACCCGAGGTCGCTCTGGTAGATGTGCGCAGCCCTCAGGAGTTCGCGGGCGAGCTCATGGCGCCGCCCGGGTACGAGCAGGAGGGGGCGTCGCGAGCGGGGCACATCCCCGGTGCCCAGTCGATTCCGTGGGCGACCGCGGTTCGAGACGACGGCACCTTCAAGGCCCTCGACGAGCTACGCGACATCTATGCCGCGAAAGGCATCACTCCGGAAAAGGAGATCCGAGCGTACTGCCGTATCGGCGAGCGCTCAGCGCACACGTGGTTCGTCCTCCAGGAGCTCCTCGGCTACGACAACGTCCGTAACTACGACGGCTCGTGGACCGAGTGGGGAAACCTCGTCGACGTGCCGATCGAGCGCTGACGCCGCAGGCTAGCGGGCGTTTGTGAACTCGCTCAGACGTCGTCACCGATGCGCTCGATGACGATGTTGGGAACGCGCGCGTTGGGGCTCAGATTCAGCACCGTCCGAGCGAGTTCCGCGACGTCTTCGGGCTGAATCTGCTCTTCGACCGCGATGCCGGTCCATTCGGTCATTCGAGTCGCCACGAATCCGGGTGAGATAGCGGTCGCGCGGACTCCGTGCACGGCCTCCTCCCGGTTGAGTGAGTTCGTGAACGAGATCAGCGCGGCCTTCGTCGCGCCGTAGACGGCCAAGCCCGGGGTTGGGATCGTTCCGGCGATCGACGCGAGCGTGATGATGTGTCCGCGCGATGCTCGGAGGAGCGGGAGCGCCTCGCGCGTCACGACGAGAGTCCCGAGCAGATTCACGTCGAGCTGGAGAGTGATCCGCTTCGTGTCGAGCGTCGCGATATTCCCGCCGATTCCGACGCCGGCGGAGTTCACCAGCACGTTTAACCCTCCGAACTTCTCCGCGTGCGCAGCGACGACCCGCACGCACTCGTCGGCGTCGCCCAGGTTCGCAGCAACTGCGTACGCGCCGAGCTCACGTGCGGCCTCCTCGAGCGGCTCCGGGCGGCGCGCGACGAGGGTGAGGTCGTAACCCTCGGTTCGCAGCATTCGAGCGAGCGCGAGCCCCAGCCCGGACGATCCTCCGGTTACGAGCGCAGACGGCATGGCCGGAGTATCTCTGAACGCAAGGCGTGGCGTCCTGCTTCTGACGACGATGAGTCGCTCAGATCCCGCGGCCGAAGGGCGATTCACTCGCCCGTAGGCCAAACGGGGCCCGATCGGTCGCTGCGCAGGGAAAAAGGGGGGTCGGCGGGCGGAAACATCGTTTCCCCCGCCAGAGAAGTCAGCGGCCGCCGAGGGGGCGGCGGCCGCTGTGTCAGGGGGAGAGGAGAAGGGGATGGATCTCTCCGCACCGTTTGTTCTTCGTCGCGGGTCGTTCCCCTTCCACCTACAGTTGACGCGTGGAGACCGTTCCGCTTACGTCGCTCGCGCGCGCTGGCGGATGCGCGGCCAAGTACGCGGCTGGGCGGCTCGAGACCGTCCTCGCCGGGCTCTTGCCGGCCGAAGCCGAGGATCTCCTCGTCGGCCTCGATCCAGCGGATGATGCTGCGGTCTATCGCCTCGACGCTGACCGGGCGATCGTGTTCACGGTCGACTTCTTCCCACCGCTCGTCGACGATCCGCGCACATTTGGGGCAATCGCTGCCACGAACGCACTTAACGACGTCTTCGCTATGGGAGGTACGCCGCTTCTCGCACTTTCGATCGCTGCATTTCCCGAAGAGCTCCCGACGGAGATGCTCGGAGAGATTCTCGCCGGGGCGGATGAGCGTGTTCGTGCAGCCGGGGCGATCCTCGTCGGAGGTCACACGATTCGTGACGATGAGCCGAAGTACGGATTGGCCGTCGTCGGAACCGTTCATCCAGACGCTGTCTGGCCGAAAGCAGGCGCAAAGCCGGGCGACGTCCTCTTTCTCACGAAACCTCTCGGAACCGGCATCGTGCTGCAGGCCGTGCGCGACGGCGTGGCACCCTCCGGTTCGCTCGATGCGGCGGTCGCCTCGATGGTCGAGCTCAACAAGGCCGCGGCCGACACGCTCCGGCCGTTCGCACCGAACGCCGTGACCGACGTCACGGGCTTCGGGTTGCTCGGACATACGCACGAGCTCGCGTCGCGGAGTTGTGTGCGTGCCGTTCTGGACGCAGCAGCTCTTCCGCCTCTCCCGGGCGCGCTCGAGCTCGCGCAGAACGGCGTTCGGACAGGTGGCGACCGCCGGAACCGCGAGTACGCGGGGCCGCACGTCGAAAGCTCCGCGGATGCTGCGCTCGAGGCTCTCGCGTATGACCCGCAGACTGCCGGCGGCCTGCTCGTCTCGATACCTGCTGAGCGGGCTGCGGTCCTCGAGGCGACGCTCTCGGCCGAAGGTGTGCCTATCCGTCGGATCGGGCAGGTTGAAACCGGTGCAGGCATCGTCCTCGCGGGATGAGAGTTGGCGTCATCCGAGGGCTCGTGCTGTCCTCGCGAGGGTTCCTCCGGCTGGCTGTCGCATCGTGCATCGCCCTTTTCCTCGTCGTCACGTCCGGCGCCTTCGTGCGGCTGACGGGTTCCGGGCTCGGATGCGAGAACTGGCCAAGCTGCGGCGACAAGCCGTACCCGGAGCAGGGGTTTCACGCATTCGTCGAGTTCGGTAATCGGATGGTCGCGCTCGTCGGAATCGTCCTCACGCTCGTCACGTGGCTCGCCTCGCGGAAGGTGGTGGGCCTCTCGCGTTACGCGAAATGGGCGGCGCTCGGCGCGTTCCTCGTCGCTGCTGCTCAGATACCGATGGGGGGAGTCACGATCGCGCTCGATCTCCATCCGCTTGCGGTATTGACGCACTTTCTGCTAGGACTGGCCGTTGTCGCCCTCTCCGCGATCGTCGTACTCGAGGCTTGGAGTCTCGTCGCGGGTCCGGCCCTGCCCGCGGGGCCGCGGTGGCTGCGCCAGCTCGTCAGCTGGGTCGGGCTCCCCATGTGCGCTGTACTCGTGGTCACAGGCGCGGTCGCCACCGCCTCAGGTCCACACCCGGGCTCGAGCGACGATGTCGACCGACTCGGCATTGCCATCACGGAGACGGTCTACGTCCACGTACGAGTCGCCGCAGTATTCGGAATCGGCGTTCTGGTGGTCGGCGTGCTGCTCTGGCGACTGCGGCACAGCTACCCGGGCATCGTTCGGCTCTGGAGTTTCCTGCTCGTCGCGCTCGTCGCGCAGGCAGTCCTCGGTGAGGTCCAGTACCGAAGCGCGCTGCCCTGGGGGCTCGTGCTCGTCCACGTCTTCCTTGCGGCGATGATCTGGACGCTGAGCCTGGCCCTCGCCTATGTGCTCTGGCGCCCGCCTGCGGCCTTAGCCCGGCAGTAGGCTTGCTGGCGTGCCCGACGAGCTTCGAATCTACGAGCGACCGACGCTCGAGCGGCCCGTCCTCATCGGTGCCTTCAGGGGTTGGAACGACGGCGGCCAGGCGGCGACGCTCGCGGTCGGTTATCTCGCCAGGCTGTGGGGCGCCAAGAAGTTCGCGGACATCGATCCCGAGCTCTTCGTCGACTTCCAGGCGACCCGGCCAATGGTGTCTCTCGAAGGGGGAACCACACGGAAGATCGAGTGGCCCGAGAACACGCTCTACTGCGCGCCCATTCCGGGGGCCGGCCGCGATGCGGTCTTGCTCGTAGGGGTCGAGCCGAACTACCGCTGGCGCACGTTCAGCGAGCTGATAGCCAATCTGGCCCGTGATCTCGGCGTCGAGCTCGTCGTGACCCTGGGCGCGCTGCTTGCCGACGTCCCACATACGCGACCCTCACCCGTGACCGGTGCAGCGACCGATCCACAACTCGTCGACGAGCTCGGCCTACAGCTCTCGCGCTACGAAGGCCCGACCGGGATCGTCGGTGTGTTGCTCGACGCCTGCCGGGGCGCCGCCATCCCCTCCGTCAGCCTGTGGGCGGCCGTTCCGCACTACGTCCAGCTCGCGCCGAGCCCGCGGGCAGCAAGGGCGCTGTGCGAGCGACTCGCAGGCGTTCTCTCCACCGAGATCGACATCGGAGAGCTCGCCGAAGCCGAAGCCGAGTATGTCGAGCAGGTGTCTCAGGCCGTAGCGACCGATGCCGATACGGCTGCGTACGTCGAGGAGCTCGAGCATCGAGCCGACTCGCTGGACTGGCTCGAAGACTCCGGGAGTCTCCCGTCCGGCGATGCGCTTGCCGCCGAGATCACGCGCTTTCTGCGGGATCGCGAGACGAACGGAGACGGCGAACCAGAGACCGGCGGGCCGGGCTAGCGGCCTTACGCCGCGTCTACGGACGACTCGGGGTTCACGGGGTCGTTCGACGGCTCGCCGACCAGCGTGATCGGCTCGGAGGGTTCGTCGCTGTCCCCTGCGGCCTCGAGCGTAGCCTCGACCGGCTGACGTTCACCCTGCGCGGGGCCCCTTCGCTTTCGCCGCCGTCGGCGGGACTTCCGTGCGGTGAGCTTGGGCGCGGGGAGGTTGTCCGCTAGCGCGGTCGCAATCTCGCCCGTCGTCCCGAGCTCTTCCCGTGCTTTGTCCAGTGCGGCATTCGCACGAGGTGTGTAGCCGTCGGCTGAGGCCAAGAGCGCGGCACCTACCGGAAGAGGCATTGCACCGGCCACCTGGACGAGACGGTTGACGTTTTCCTCGTGGCGATACCCGCGCGAGTTTGCTGCCGCTCCCAGAAGTCGCTTGGCCTCTGGGAACTCCGTCGAGACGCGCCGGTCCTGAACCTTCCGCGTCGTTCGCGCCAGTTTCCACGTCCACCGAGCGAGGATCTGATCCGGTGCTGCAGGCTTGCCCTCGCCGATTGCGCGGAGGAGTACGCGAACACCCGCGGAGCGGTCCTTCTCCCACGTGGGCGCCTGGGTGACCAGCGTGACGAGGTCGTCGAAGTCTGCGCGGTCGACAGGGGTCGCCACCCGGTCGAGGAGTGCGGTCATGCGCAGACGGCGGTTGGGGTTCTCGGCAGCACACGTCGCGAGAAACTGTTCGAGCGCGCCTTTGTTCGCTCTTCCCTCTGCGAACTTGCGCGCGAACTCGGCGCGCTGATCGAATCGGATCTGGCGGCCTGCGATGGTCGCCCAGAAGCGCTGCTCGTCGTCGTCCAGATACTTCGGGTCGATCCGCTGCCACTCGCGCTGGATCACGGCGAGCCGGCGTCCGACGTCGGGCGTCACCGGAACGAGCCATGGGACCGGCGAGAGCTTGCGCCGCGCGCGGCGCTGCTGTCGTCGACGCGGTGCTGGAGTCACCCGCGCGCCCTCGCGGTAGAAGTCCGCGTCGAGGAGGGCGTGCAGTGAGACGACGCGATCGTTGTGTGTCGAGCCCTTGGGCACGAAGTCGACCACGATGCCGGCCTCCTTGCGCGGGTGCATCCGCATGATCCGGCCTATCCGCTGCTGGTACACGCGGCGCGACGCCGTCGGCGCGAGGTGGAAGCAGACGGTTGCCCGCGGTGAGTTCCAGCCTTCCGCGAGGAGCTGCGCGTTGATGAGGACGTTGATCTCGCCGCGCTCGTAGGCTGCGAGCGTCTCGGCGAGCCGCGCCGGAGGTGTCTTTCCGGAGACCGCCTCCGCCTTGAGACCTGCAGCGCGGAACTCCTGCGCCAGGTTGTAGGCGTGCGCCACACCGGCCGCGTAGACGATGCCCGGCGTCGTTCCGAAGCGCTCGCGGTAGAGGCTCGCAGCGGCCTGGTTGAGCGCCTCGTGGTCGAGAGCTGCGGCAAGAGCGCGCTCCTCGAAGTCGCCTCCAACGATCGGGACGGAGTTGATAGCAGCCGCAGGAGGCACCCGAAGGTTGCGCAGCGGCGCGATGAGCCCGCGCCGCGCGGCGTCGCTCAGGGGGAGGTCGTCGACCGAGGCCGGGAAGACGTCGGAGACCTGCTTGGCAATGAGCTGCTCGGTCGCTGTCATCCCGATGTAGAGCGGCTCGTGGAAAGCGCGGATTGCACCGCTCGTCTTCTCTCCGAGAGCCGTATGCGCCTCGTCGCAGAGGACGAGGTCGTACGTCTCGCGGTCAAGCTCGCTCCCGTGGCGTGCGAACCAGGCGTATGTCTGGATCGTTATCGGGTTGTCACGTGGCGAGTCCGTTCCCGTGAGGACGGCGGGGGCAAAGCGATCCGCGTAACCCTCGGTCGTGAGATCGCGCGTGAACTGAGAGACGAGAAGCCGGCGGTGCGTGAGAATCAGCACGCCGAGACCGCGTGCGGCCTCGACGAATCCCGCGGCGGCGATTGTCTTCCCGGAGGCCGTCGGATGGCGAAAGCGGTAGCGACGAACTGCGCCTGGATCGTCGCCACTGAAGCCGGTTGCGAGATCCCTCTCTTCGATGAAGCCGGCGTCGTAGTCGTCGTCGGCCTCCTCGTCGATCTCGGCCTCGGCCACGACACCATTCCCGCTTCCATTCCCGTTTCCGTTCTCTTCAGCCGAGCGCTGCGTCGCAGCGATGAGCTCGGCGAGCATCCCGGCCAGCGCGTCGACCTGATGACGCCGAAGCTCGGTTCCTGCGGCTGTGCGCGAAGGGTTCTCCGTCAAGACTCGTTCGAGTCCGAGCATCAGCCCATAGCGAACCTTCCAGCGCCGGGAAGGGCGCTTCAGGCCGGCGTCGATCTCGGCGATCGCGTCGTCGAGCGCAGCTCGCCTCGCAGTGCCGGGACCGAGTGCGGCGAGGACGTCCTCGTCAGGCTGCAGGAACGGCTCGCCGACCCAAGCCTCGGCGCGATCGGCCGCGGCAGTCAGGTTCTCTGGGGTGTCCGACGTCAGCGTCGGGATGGTCGTAGCCTCGTGCATTCACGCAGCACGTACTTTCGTGCCGCTCCTTCCGAAGAGTTGACGCTCGCCCGATTACGGGTGAGCCGTACCGGCAGAGCATACCTCAGAGCTCGGGCGGACTCGCGCCCACCGTCCTACCCAGGGACTCCAGAGAGCTCGGCTAGCGGTCGGCCGACCACGCGTTGCGAGACCCCAGTTTGGTCGAGGTGCTTCGTGATCCCACCCAGCCAGAACGGATAGCCGGCCCCGAGGATCAGGCACGTGTCGACGTCCGCGGCCTCCGCGACGACGCCTTCCTCGATCATGTGCCGGGCCTCGTCAGCCATCGCTTCGAGCACGGCCTCGTGGATCTCGTCGACAGTCCGTGGAGCGTGCTCGACGACGACGGGCTCGCCTCCTGTGGCCAGACTCTCGAGGGTCGCCGAAAGCGGGAACCGGTCTGGCCAAGCCTCGTGGAGCGTATGTCGGACGTGGTTCGCCACCTTCGGGCCGACGAGCTGGAGGAGCACCGACGGCGCCATCGGCAGCCCGAGCCGAAGAACTGCCTCGTCGGTTTCGTCCACCGTGTTCCCGTGGTCGAGGGCGTCGGTGATCACGGATCCCTGGCGGGCGAGCAGCCTGTTCACGACGAACGCAGGCGCGTCGCGAACGAGCACTCCGCGCTTGCGCAGCTTCCCCGTGACCGCCCAGGCGGTCGCGAGCGTGACGTCATCCGTCTCCGGCGTCCTGACGAGCTCGACGAGCGGGAGAACGGCGACCGGGTTGAAGAAGTGCATCCCCACGACTCGCTCGGGGTGCTCGAGATCTGCGCCCATCTTCCTGACCGACAGCGAGGATGTGTTCGTAGCGAGAATGCATTCCGGGGAGACGACTCGCTCGAGCTCCTCGAAGACCTCCTTCTTGACGCGCATTTCCTCGTACACGGCTTCGAGCACGAAATCGCAGCCTGCGAAAACTTCCCACTCCGTCCCGCCCGAGACGAGTGAGCTCAGGAAGCGGGCCTTTGCCTCGCCGATGCGCCCCTTGCGAGTCAGCTCGTCGAGCTCACCGGCGATCCAAGACTTGGCGTCGTCGACCTGCTCCTGCGTGAGATCTCTGAGAACGACCGGTACTTCGAGCCGGCGGAGCGCCAGCAACGCGAGCTGACGCGCCATGAGACCTGCGCCGACGATGCCGATCCGCTGGACACGTCTCGGCTCGGCGTCGGGGATGCCGACGCCGCGTTTTGCCCGGCGCTCGACGAGGTTGAAGGCGTACACCGAGGCCTGGGCCTGCGGCCCGGGGAGGAGCTCCGCGAGCGCGTCCTCCTCTGCGCGATAGCCCTCCTCGAGCGACCAGCTTGCCGCGCCTTCGATCAGATCGAGCGCCCGGTCGGCGCCCGGGCGGCGCCGTGGACCTGGCCGTCGAGACGGGCTCGCGCCTTGCGGCACACCTCTGCGACGTCGGAGAGGTCGGCCCGTGGACGGCGTTTGCCCACGCCTGCCTCGATCTTCTGGATGAGCATGGCGAGCGACTCGTCGAGGAACTCGACGGGCTCGAGCAGCTCGTCGGCGAAGCCGGCCTCGAACGCTTGCTGCGCCGACAGCATCCGGTTCTGGCGGAGTGGGTTCTCGACGATGAACTTCACGGCCCGCTCGGCGCCGATCAGCTGTGGGATGACCTGCGTCCCACCCCAGCCAGGAATGAGACCGAGGAGAACCTCTGGGCAGGCGAAGTGGCGGACGGACGAGGAGATCGTGCGGTAGTCGCAATGAAGCGCGATCTCGACGCCGCCCCCAAGAGCAGCGCCGTTTATCGCCGCCAAGGTGATGAACGGAAGCTCCCGGATTCGGCCGAACAGCTCGTGTCCCGCCGCCCCGCCGAGACGCGCCCGCTCCGGCGTGATCTCGCCGAACTCTTCGATGTCTGCACCGACGGCGAAAACGAACGGCTTGCCCGTCAGGAGGAGACCGCGCCAGTCGGGCGTCCCCAGCTGTTCGAGGACGTCCTCGAGCGAGCGAAGGGCGTGCTCGCCGAACGTGTTCGGCTTTGTCCAGTCCTCGCCGTTGTCCATGGTCACGAGTGCGATGTGTCCTGCGGGACTCTCGATCCGCCGGAGCTTGAACTGGGTGGGCGGACTAGGCATCGTTCTGGAGGTTCTCCCAGAGGATGGCCGCTCCCATGCCGAGCCCGATGCAGAGCGCGGTGAGGCCATAGCGGGCTTCCTGGTTGTCGCGGAACCCGCGGGCCAGCTGTGCCATGAGACGCACACCCGTCGCTGCGAGCGGATGACCACAGGCGATCGCTCCGCCGTACGCGTTGAGTCGTGGATCGTCGGGTCCGATCCCGACTCCTTCGCACCAGCTCAAGACCTGCACGGCGAACGGCTCGTTCACCTCGAAGAGACCGATGTCGGCCATGGTCAACTCGGCCCGCTCGAGCACCTTGTGGGTCGCCGGCACTGGGCCGAGGCCCATCAACTCGGGCTCCACGCCTGCGTAGGCGAAGCCGACGAGGCGCATCTTCGGAGCGAGCCCGATCTCGTCCGCGGCATCTGCCGAGGCGATGAGCGCGGCCGTGGCCCCGTCGGTGAGCCCGGCGGAGTTTCCGGCCGTTACACGACCGCCCGCGCGGAAGGGTGTCCGAAGGCCGGCGAGCGCCTCCATCGTCGTCTCCGGCCGCAGGAACTCGTCCCGCGCCGCGACGGTCCAGCCGTCGTCGGTGAAGACGGACATGGGGACGACGATCTCGTCCATGATGCCCTCGTCCCAGGCCGCGCCTGCCTTGCGCTGGGACTCGACCGCATACGCGTCGGCGTCCTTCTTGGTCAGGTACGGGAACGCGTCGTGGAGGTTCTCGGCAGTCTGACCCATCACGGCGGCCGACTCGTCGACGATTTGCTCGGCGATGAAGCGGGGGTTGAAGTCGACGTCCTCGCCCATCGGATGGTGGCCCATGTGCTCGACGCCACCGACGAGAACGAAGTCAGCGGCGCCCATCGCGATCTCGCCGGCGCCGGCCGTTGTCGCGGTGAGCGCACCCGCACACATGCGGTCGACGGCGAATCCCGGCACAGACTTCGGGAGGCCGGCAAGCAGCGCGACGTCGCGGCCGAGCGTCAGCCCTTGGTCGCCGACCTGTGCCGTGGCTGCGAAGACGACGTCGTCGATCTTCTCGGGCGGCAGCTGTGGGTTTCGCCGGAGAACCTCGCGTACGGCCTTGACCGCCATGTCGTCGGCGCGTGTCTTCGCGAAATATCCGTCCGGAGTCGCCCGCCCGAACGCCGTGCGAACGCCGTCGATGTAAACCACTTCTCGGAGCTCGGCCATGCGGAGACGATACTTCCAGGTGCGATGCCTGACTGGGAGGAACGCGCGACGCAAGCGCGGGAGCGCTTCGAGGACGGGTTGGCCCGCCTGCCAGACGAGCGCGACGAGCGGCAGCGTCAGCTCACTCGCATGGGAAACGCGGGGGGCTCTCGTTGCTCATGGTCGGGCGTCGAGAGGAGGGCGACACGTGGCTGCTCCGCGCTGCTGACACATACCGCGAGAGTTGGCCGGACGCCCCTCCCGGGAGCTGGGGGAGGCCGATCGGGGCGATGAAGTCCCGGCTGATCGCTGGTGACCTCGGCGGTGCTCGGAACGACGCTCGCTGGGCGCTCGACGCGGGCGCGGCCGAGTCCGAGAGCTCGATCGGCCGATACGCCGCTGCGCTCGCCCAGCTCGTGCTCGGCGAGGACGCACGGGCCGGCGAGCTGACTGCGACGCTCACAGACGCGGAGACCATTCCGGCAGCCGACGCCGACTCGCTCGCCGCACTCGCTGCCGGGGACGACGTGGCCTATGAGAGCGGGATCCGAGCGCTCGTGGCCGACTTCGAGGCGCGAGCGGAGTTCCTGGAGGACATCACGGTCGCCGACACCGTGCTTGCATTCCAGGTGCTCGCCGCCCAGCGTCGGCTGGCCGTGTTGCTCCGTTCGCCGCTGCTGGCTCGCTGAGGGACAATCCTGCTGTGGAGTCCGAGACTCGCTATGCCCGAAGCGGCGACGGAGCTCAAGGGCGTGCCGGGCGAGTGGCGCCTGTTCGCGGTCGAGCGCTTTGCGAGTAACTCGGCGGAATCTAGAGTTCCGCAGGTGCCCGAGTTGCCCCTGACCGGCGGCTGCCTTTGCGGCGGTGTGCGCTTCGACGTCCGCGAAGCTCCGGTCTCGGCGAGCTACTGCCACTGCACACGCTGTCAACGACGGACGGGAACGGGCGCGTCCGCGCAAGCGCACATCGTTCCCGGCTCGCTGTCGGTCACCTGCGGTGAGGAGCTGCTTCGAGCGTTCGAGCCGGCGGACGGCTTCGCCAAGGTCTTCTGCTCGGCTTGCGGATCCCAGCTCTGGAGCCGCAATCCACAGAATCCGGCCGCGCTTTCCGTCCGCATGGGCGCCTTCGACTCGGATTCCGGAGTCAGGCCGAGCGTTCGCCAGTTCACGGCGTACGCCGCCGAGTGGGAGCCCATTCCGGACGACGGCCTGCCGCGCCACCCGGAGCGACGCCCGCCGGACGCCTGAGCGCCGCGGTTACTGCTCGCCGGCGGCGAGCTCGCGCGACCGCACCATCGCCGCCTGGATCGCATTGAAGAAAGCAGCTCGCACGCCCGCCATCTCGAGCTCCCTGATCGCTGCAATCGTCGTTCCACCCGGGGAGGTCACCATCTCGCGCAACTCCACTGGATGCATCTTCTCGTCGCGCAACTGCTTCGCCGTACCGAACATGGTCTGGACGACGAGCTGCGTCGAGATCTCCCGCGAGAGACCCAGCAGGATTCCCGCCTCGATCATGGCTTCGGCGAGGAGAGCGAAGTACGCAGGCCCGGAGCCGGACACGGCCGTGATCGCGTCCATCGACGCTTCCGAGACGCGCACGACTGCGCCCAGGTGGGCGAGCGCTTCCTCCGCGAGGTCGAGATGCTCGTCTCCCGCATGCGCACCCGCGCAGAGCCCGGCGATTCCCTCGTGGACGGTCGAAGGTGTGTTCGGCATCGCGCGAACCACGGGAACCCCAGGGGAGAGCCGACTCTCGATCCTCGCGGTGGGGATCGCCGCCGCGACGGACAGCACGGTCTGCTCGGGGAGGATGAGGCCGCCGATCTCGCCGAGAAGCACGTCGATGTCCTGCGGCTTGACCGCGATCACGACGAGCGCCGCGCCTGCGGCAGCGTCGTGGTTCGAGAGCGTTGCGTCGATGCCATGGCGCTCACGTAGCTCCGCGACGCGCTCTGCGCGCCGCCCAGTCGCGGCGATCTCGCTGGGCTCCCGCCAACCTGACGAGAGGAGTCCGGAGATGAGTGACTCCCCGATACGACCAGCACCGAGAATCGCGATCTTGCGCCCGTCGACCATCGGCGAAGTGTAGGCCGGGCTGCTACGCAGCGTGGGTTGCGCGGGTACGAACGAGATGTGCACGATCCGCGCTCGCGCCCGGGATCAGTCCTTGCTTGAACCCCTGCAGGAGGAACATGCTCGCCAGTCCTTGCCACTCGCCGTACGGCTCGAGCAGGTCTGCCGTTTCCTCCGGCTCGGGCCAGCGGCCTCGCAGCGATGCCAGGAGCTTCACGAGCCCGAGGTCCGCGACGAGGCCTGCGTCATAGCGGCCGAGACCTTGGAGCGAGATGACGCCGACTGTCCAGGGGCCGACCCCGCGCTCGCGGCCAAGGCGAGCCAGGGCAGTATTCGAGGACTGCTTCAGACCCTCCAGATCGAGAGTGCGAACGAGGCGTGTCAGGGTGCTCGCGCGGCTCCCGGCGAGCCCGCACTTGGCCAACGCGGCCGGCGACAGCCGGGCAAGCACCTCGCGTGTCGGCGGATCCTCGCCGCTCGATCTGATTACTGCCCGCTCGATCTCGAGCGCGCGACCGGCTTGAATGAGCTGCCCGCAGATCGCGCGCAGCGCCGCGTGCGCGACTGTCGCCTTCCGCCGCGGGCGAAGCCCGCGAAGAACACGCGTCGCCGGGCCGAGCAGAGGGTCCCGCGAGAACCGTCGATGGAACTCGCTGGTGTCGTCGTCGAGCGCGAGCATGAATCGCGCTTCCTCGATCGCGCGCTCGCACGATGCGCGCACGAGAATGCGCCCGTCTTGCAGCTGAACCGCGGAGGCCCAGCGTCCGTCGGGCATTCGGCCCTTCCATGCTGCGCCGGCGGTCAGCTTCAGCGAGTAGAGACCGGCCGGCTCGAGCGTTGCTTCGACCACCACGGCAGCCTACTGGCGTCCCCGGACCGGATACTTACGCGGTGCGGCTCGTCGATCACGTCTCCCTGCGCTCTCGCAGGCGAAAGCTCAGGCTCTTCCTCGAGGAGCTTCATCCGACTGCGGAGACCTCGGTACTGGATGTGGGAGCCGACGAGCTTGCGTTCGGCGAGGGCGACGGTTGCGGGACGCTCAACTTCTTCGAGGAGCACTACCCCTGGCCCGAACGGATCACGGCGCTCGGGCTTCAGGACGGCACCGGCTTTCGAGCCCGCTATCCGAACGTCGGGTACGTCCAGGGCGACGCGTGCGCGCTCCCGTTCGCAGACGGCGAGTTCGACATCATTTTCTCGAACGCCGTGATCGAGCATGTCGGCGACCGCGAGCGCCAGCGACAACTGATCTCGGAAGCGATTCGCGTGGGTCGGCGTGTGTTCATTACGACACCGAACCGTCGCTTTCCGGTCGAGGTGCACACGCGACTCCCGATCGTGCACTGGCTCCCCGATCGACTCGCGCATCCTGCCTATCGCGCGGTCGGAAAGAGCTTTGCGACCGATGTTCACCTGCTCTCGAAGAGCTCCTTCGAGGCGCTGTTCCCCGGCCGCGTACGCATCGTCAATCTGGGGTTGACCTTGGTGGCGATCGTCGATTAGCGCGCAGCGCTTCATCGGTGCAGTCGTCGCCGCCCTCGTCGTCGGGTTGGCGTTGCACAACGTCGCAATGGCGCAGCTCTGGGATCTCGGTGTGCGCGGAACCGCACTCGATGCGTTCGCGGCATGGAAGGAAGGGCTCCTCCTCATAGCGCTCGCCGTGGTTGCGTGGAAGGTGCGGCGACTGCCCGCCGTCAAAGCTGCGGACGTACTTGCAGCGATATACGCGATCGTGATCGTCATCTACTGGTTCCTGCCGCAGGGCTGGCTCGACGGCGAGGCCACGGCGCGCGGGGAGTTGCTCGCCCTCCGCCACGATCTCTTCCCAGTTGCTGCGTATGCGCTAGGGCGACTCATGGGAGTCGCATGGACCGAGCGGGGCAGACTTGGAGGCCTCATCGCCCTGACTGCGATCGTCGTCGCAGTCGTTGGACTGGTCGATCTCGCGCTCATTTCGCTTCAGGCGTGGCGCGGGTCCGGCGTTCCCGGCTGGTACCGGGAGCAGCTCGGGCTCGACTACGAGGGCCTTTCCGGCCTCCCCGAGAACTGGGTCTACAACACGGGCGACGAGGAGAACCCGATCCGGAGACTCGTCTCGACCTTCCTCTCGCCGCTCGCAAGCGCATATCTCTTCGTCGTCGCGCTGATCTACGCCGTGAGTCGACCGTTTCGCTGGTACTGGGGCCTGCTCGCACTGCTTCTCTATGCAGCTCTTCTGTATACGCATACGCGGGCCGCTTTCGCGGCGCTCGCCCTAGGGCTCGTCGTTCTCGCGCTCGCCCAGCGTCGCCTCGCTCCCGCCGTCCTCGGGGTTGCTTCCGTGGCCGCGGGCGCTCTCTTCCTGGTTGCGTATCCGTCCATCGGGCCGTCCACGAGCTACACGCCGGAGGAGCTCGAGTGGCTTCGCGCGAACGCCGAGCGCGATCCCGGTGCGAGCGGTGATCCGTTCGCCGGAAACGAAGCGTCGACCGAGAGCCACCTCCGTAACCTCCGCGACGGAATCCAGGTCGTGATCGAGCATCCACACGGCTATGGCCTCGGGAACGCTGGAGTGGTGGCCAAGCGCACAGGGGTCGAGATCCGCGCTGGCGAGTCGACCTACACCGAGCTCGGAGTCGATGCCGGAGTTGCGGGCGTCGCAGCATTCGTCCTTTGGAGCCTCGCTCTCCTGGTGGGGCTCTGGAGAAGGGAGGCCTGGCTCGCGGCCGCGTTCTCCGCCGTGCTCCTGCTCGGCTTGCAGACGGACGTCATCGGCGTCCACTGGATTGCCTTCACGGTCTGGTCGGCGGCCGGGCTTGCAATCGGCCTCCCGCGCGAGACTCGAACTGGAGAAACCGACGATGGTTCAGGTCTCGCGGAGGCTCACGGGTACGACGCCGGATAGGCGCGACTCGTGCTGGCTCGTTCTGAGCCGGCCGAGCTCCGCCGAGCGGCTCTACGAGAGGTCGATCCTGTCGGCTCGGAAATGCTCGAGCCACCTTGTGCGCTCGGCTGTGAGGAACGCCTCCATGGTCTCCCCCATCGCTGCGCCTTCGTAGGCCCAGATCACGGGATGAACGAGGAGGTGGAGCCACTCGAGCTCGCCACGGGCTAGCTCGCCATGCGGGCACTGGTCGTGCCGCCCGCGATACCGCCAGTGCTGGTTGGAGTCCGAGCGAAAGTGGGGCGGGTCGTACCACGGCGCACTCATCGCGTTCGTGGCTCCCTCGACGGGCGTCGTCAGGTACTCGAGGTCGGGGTTGTGCCAGGCGACAACCGGATCGAAACGGTCGTCAAGGTCGATGTGGGGCCAGACGGCGTGATGGGCGATGCGGCCGCCCAGTTCGCGCAGTCGCGCGATCGCCCGCTCGCCCTCCGCCGACGCGAGGTTGTAGAAGACCGAGCGCGTCATCAGGCACCAGGTCGACCACACCCCGGCCGCCGCCTCGACCTCGGCCATCCGTACCGCCGCTTCCAGCGAAAGATCGACATCGTGGCGGATGATCAGGTCTCGTGGCTCCGGCGGCTGGTCGAAGCCCGCGAACCGATAGCCACCGGTCTTTGCGGCCTCGAGCAGCTCTCGGTAGTGCTCGAGCGAGAAGTCGCAGCTCACGCCCGACGCTCCGTGATCGCTCCCCGGAGTCACCACTAGGCGGAGTCCACGTCGATGTCCACGAGCAGTGCCGCCGCCTCGGCTCGTTCGAGCGCGTCTTGGCTCGTGTTCGCGATCGCGACGACGTAGCCCCGCCGGTCGGAGACACGCATGACCGGCCGGATGGTCTCGCCCTCCTCCACGAAGAGCGCCGCGTCCACAATGCCAGGGGCAGCGAGTACCTTCTCGAGTGTCCCCACCCGGGTCACGCGACCAGTCGGCAACGGGCCCGGCGCGGCTGTCAGGAAGCGCATCGCCACAGGCTGCCGTACCTGCTCCTCCACCAACTCGTCGGGGATCTTGTCGCCGAGAGCGATCCGGATTTGCACCTCGAGCAGGTCGATGCCGACGGCATGACGGAGAAGC
>Ga0224510_10000547_pt1 | contig 28215 bp, 23 predicted proteins | sample SF_May12_sed_USG_FD_170161 | JGI IMG/M metagenome (GOLD analysis project Ga0224510, IMG submission 170161) | Sediment microbial communities from San Francisco Bay, California, United States - SF_May12_sed_USGS_4_1 | ecosystem: Environmental > Aquatic > Marine > Sediment | place: USA: California... | reverse complement strand
CGAGCTTCAAGCGACATTTGCGCACACTCGCGCAGCGGGCGGTCCTTTCGCCTGGCAGCAGCCTAGGTCAGCTTGCCACGAGGATGCTGATCTCGCGCTTCTCACCCCGAACGATCGGTTCCCCGCCGGTGATTGGGGCGATCACCTCAGGGTACAAGGGTAAGGCCGTGCCGGCGCATGGTATCGCCCAGCGCGGCGAAGTCGGGTGGGCCTGTGGCCGCAGCGTCGAGGATGGTCGCAACCTCGCGGAAGTAGTCGGGGCCGAGGATGCCGGGGGTCACGACTGCCAGCGCCCTTGCATCGACATCGCCCGCGTTGTCGAACTGGTGGACGGTGCCGCGTGGAATGAGAAGCGCCTGTCCGGGTCCGACATCAATCGGCGTGCCTTCGATCGTCCAGGTCAGCACTCCCTCGAGCCCGTAGATCGTCTCCTCGTAGCCGTCGTGGCTGTGGGCGGCGGCGACCTTCGTCGCGGTGGGAACGTCGAACTCGAAGACCGCAACTGACCTTGCCGACTCCTCGCCCTCGACCAGGAAGCGAATTGTCATCCCACCGACCTTGATCTCGTCGCGCATCGTCGTTGCCATCATGCTCCTCCTCCCGTTTGGTAAAGTGACTTGACGATACATGGCGAAGAGGAATGAGTCAAGTGTCTTTACTACCTCGGGGGACGACGAGACACCATTCGGGCCGCCGCTCATCGGTGCGCTCCTGCGCATCCCCTGGGAGGCGGTGCAGCAGCACATGCTCGAGCGCTTGCACGAGAGCGACTTCGGGGACTTCGACGTCGCGTACCTGACCGTCTTCCAGTACCCGGGGCCACAGGGCGCCCGACCGTCGGAACTCGCCGCACGGCTACGGATCAGCAAGCAGGCCCTGAACTACCTGCTCGGCGAGCTCGAACGGCTCGGCTACCTCGAGCGTCGAGCGGATCCCGACGACCTTCGCTCCAAGCGCATCGCCCTCACTCCACGCGGCATCGCAGCGGTGGGCGTGATCCGAGAGGCCGTCGGCGAGGTCGAAACCGCCTGGGCCCAGAGGCTCGGAGCGGGACGTTTCGACGAGCTCCGCAACCTTCTGCTCGAGCTCACCGGGCTGACTTAACTGCGCGCACCTTCAAGAGACATTCCCGCACTGTGAGTGTGCGGGTGTCCCGTCTGGGGCTGTTGCCAGGGTGGCGCCGGTGCTCTTTGTTTGTGACCCGATTTCCGCATGACCCCGTTGGCGGGTGTCTTTCGAGTGATGTGTCCGGGCGAAGAGACCGGTGCCGGCCTGGCGCCCGCTTGCTGGCCTGATCAGAAGCCTGTCCGCCTTGTGGGGCGTGAGGTGACCCGTCACAGTCCTGCCGCCAGCGGTCTCATCCCCAGACCGGCACCGGAGTTGATCCCCCAACCTGGCTGGAGGTCAGTACCGATGCTTGCAGATCAACTGGACTACGTGGTCGGCGTTGACCCGCACCGCGACTCCCACGCGCTCGCGGTCGTCGACGTGCGAAGCGGCGGTGTGGTGTTCGAGGCGACCGCGGTCGCAGATGGCGAGGGTTACGAAAGCGTGCTTCGTCTTGCCAATCAGCACGCTCCCGGCAGGCGTGCCTTCGCGGTCGAGGGCACTGGCTCGTTCGGCGCCGGTCTCGCTCGATTCCTCACCAGCCATGAGGAGCTGGTGCTCGAGGTCGGCCGCCTGCGACGGGAGCGGCGCTCCGGCAAGAACGACGCGCTCGATGCGATCCGAGCCGCTCGCAGCGTGCTCGGCCAAACGCGGCCCGCCCGGCCACGCGCCGGCGGCGAGCGAGAAGCGCTGCGGGCACTGAGCGCTGCTCGCGAAGGCGCGGTGACAGCCCGGCGGGCCGGGCTCTGCCAGTTACGTGGCTTGCTCGTGTCCGCGCCTGAGCCGCTCCGCGCTGAGCTGCGCTCGCTGACCCGGGCACAGCTCCTGCGCAGGCTCGCGGCGGTTCGTCCTGAAGGCCGCCAGGACCCGGAGCTGCGCGGGACGCTGCTCGCGCTCCGCGCTCTCGCCCGGCGCGTCAAGGCATTGACCGTTGAGGAGCGCGAGCTCGCACGCGAGATCGAGGCGCTCACGCGCAAGCTGGCGCCGCAGCTGCTCGCCCAGCCCGGCGTCGGTCCGCTCGCGGCCGCACAGGTACTGATCTCCTGGTCGCACCGCGGACGGATCACAAGCGAGGCCGCGTTCGCACGCCTGGCCGGCTGCGCCCCGATCCCCGCCTCATCGGGCCAGACGGTCCGCTACCGCCTCGACCGTGGCGGCGACCGCAGGCTCAACCGAGCGCTGCACATGATCCTCGTCACCCGACGCCGTACGCACGCTCCGACGATCGCCTACATCGAGCGTCGCATCCACGAAGGCAAGAGCCGCCGCGAGGCGATCCGCTGCCTCAAGCGCTACCTCGCTCGCAACCTCTACCGCCTACTCGAGAACCCGCCAATGCCGACTTGACAAACATAGAAGCATCACTCGCGCAGGTCAGAGCGCTTGCACCGGACGTGACTGGAGGCTGGGCTCGACGAACTGACGAGCCCAGCCTCCTCTCTCGATCAGTGGTTTCCCCGATGACGCCCTCCGAGGTCGATGGTTGCCTCGATTTGCGATGTTCGGTCGAGCAGGCTCCGGATTGTCGGTACAGACGGCAGCGGGATCTGCTGTCGGCTTTGCGGGCCTCGTCTTCATCGGGACCGGTCTTTGGGGGCGCCGTGAAGTACGGCGTGCGTTAGCGAGGGAGCGCATCGTGCATCCGGCTCTCCCAGAAGGGCACGCGAAGGTGGCGAGCGCACGGCGAGCGCGGTCACTGGCCGACTTCATCAGACAGAGCACTATCGACGCGACCGCCGGCCGTACATACGCCGAGATCGAGCCGTATCTCGACGCCGGCGGAACACCGACGGCGGACTCCACGAATGCGGCAAGAGACGAGCGAACCGGGCAGCCGCTGGCGAATCCCCACGCGTCTCTCTGGATCGAGTCGACGACGCTTCAGACCGCGCTGATGCAGGCGTACATGGCATTCCGCATTTCCGAATCGACGGTCGCCCTCGGGGTGGTGTTCGTCGCCACGGGAGCGGGGCTCGTCGCGGCCGGCCGCCGCCATGACTGACCACGACCGCTGCGTGCGCGCGTAATTCGACGCCTTCGCGCCGGCGCCGGAGTGGGGCGAGTTCGTGTCCTGGCCTGCGGACCTTTTCACCCACGAACATCGTGCTCGACCACACCGACGGCTATCGCTTCGTCGTAGCGCTCCCGCCGGGCGCACTCGTCAGTGAGCTCGTAGGGGCAGGACTAGGATCATGGCCTCGCTGTCAAGATCCCAGATCGCCACGTCTTCGTTCTTCACGGCCTCGAGGCGAGGGAACAGAGCCGTCGCTTAGGGAGCGACGGCCGCGAGCACGCCGTCCACGAGCGCACGGAGCTCCCCGGGACTGAGTGCCGCTCCGGAATCGGCTCCGCGCTCGAACTCGGCTTCCCCGAGCCGGTCCCGGGCAAGGATTTCCGCCTTAACGACCTCCCGGCGCTCACCTTCGGGCAGTGAGGATCCCGTCGCGTCGCGAAGCGCGCGCGCCTTGCCGAGCATCCGAGCCGCATCCTCCGAACGTCCTCGAGAGAGCGCGATGACGGCGACCCGCTCGAGGCAGGTCGCGATGTCGGGACGATTCCCCAGCTCCAGGTTGACGTCGAGCGCCTCGGAATACCCACTGATCGCATCCCCGGTCCGACCGTCCCTCCCATCGACGCCCGCCAGAGCGACGAGCGCCGACGCGAGGAGCCGCTTGTTGTCGATCCGGCGAGAGACGGCCGCCATCGTCTCGTAGGACTTCCTCGCGGACGTGACATCGTCCAGTCGTTCGTCGATCGTCCCGAGATGAAGGAGCACCGAGGCACGCCCGTCGTCGAGCCCTGCGACCTCGAACTGCTTGAGAGCCTGCAGGTACAGCCGCCGAGCCTCGTCGAGATCCCCGCGCACCGTGAGCCACTTCGCGAGATGGAGCGCGGTGATGACGCGGAGCGACTCGTCCGGGAGCTGGGTGAAAACGAGGTAGGACTCCTCGAAGTACCGAGCTGCACGCTCGCTGTCGCCACGCTCCTCCGCCGACCAGCCGAGCGCCTGAAGTGCCTCGCCGACCTTCCGCGCGTCTCCGAGCTCTCGGAAGAGCTCGAGAGCCTCGAGCGCCTGCCGGTCGGCCTCCGCGTAGTCTCCCTGCTCAGCAGTGAGCCAGGCGCCCGTGAGACGCGCGCGCGCGCGCCACGCTGCGGGAGCATCGGGAGCGGCCTCGAGGGCTTGCGCGATCGCCTCCCGCCCCTCGCGGGCGAGGCCGCGAGAAGACCAGAGATGGTCCAGCGCACCGGCCAGGCGCACGCCCTCAGCCGGAGACGTCCGAATGGCCTCCCAGAGTGCAGCCCCCAGGTTGTCGCGCTCCTCGTCCTGGGAGAGATGACTAACGACCAGCCGCTCCACGGGTGCTGCGTACGCCTCGTCCACGAGCCCGGCGTAGAAGGCGACGTGGCGATGGGCGGCCTCGGCCCGGCCTCCACGCCCCTCGAGCCGCTCGGCTGCGTACTCGCGGAGCGTCTCGAGCATGTCGAAGCGGACTCCGGTGACGGGCGAGGAGCCTGTCGTGATTAGGCTCGCGTCTACGAGAGAGGCAAGCAGCTCCTCGACGTCCTCGCCAGGCTCGGCAACGGCCGCCGCGGCGTCGATCGAGAAGCCGCCGGTGAAGACGGCGAGCGTCTCGAAGAAGCGGCGAGCCGGCTCGTCCAGAAGGTCGTAGCTCCACGCGATCGTGCTGCGAAGCGTCCGATGCCGCTCCTCCGCGTCACGTGGCCCGCCCGCGAGGTCGAGCCGCCGGCGCAACCGCGTGTGGATCAGCTCTGCCGGGACGAGTCGTGCCTGGGCTGCGGCGAGCTCGATCGCGAGCGGCAGCCCGTCGAGGCGCCGGACGATTTCGGCCACGATTGACGCGTCCGCCTCGGTCGTCGTCCAGCCCGCGGCCTGGGCGCGGGTCGAGAAGAGCCGAACTGCGTCGGCGTGCGCTATCGCAGCCGCCTCGTGCTCGCCAGGGTCCGGCAGGCTGAGAGGTGGCACGTGGAAGAGGTGCTCACCGGTGACGTCGAGCCGCACCCTGCTCGTCGCGAGAACGGTGAGCCCTGGAGCGGCGGCGAGCATCCGGCCGACGAGTGGTGCAGCCGCGACCACGTGCTCCATGTTGTCGAGCACGAGCAGCAGGTTGTGATCGGCCAGCTGCGAGCAGAGCGTCTCGACGACCGGAGCGCTCGAATTCACCTGGACGTCCAGCGCCTCGCCGACGGCAGGGGCAACGTCCTCCGGGTCGGCCACGGAGGCGAGCGCGACGAAGGCGACACCGTCGTCGAACGCGTCGGCCACGTGCTGGGCCGCCTCGAGCGCCAACCTCGTCTTGCCGATCCCGCCGGGACCGGTGAGCGTGACGAGACGGACGTCGTCTCTCCAAAGAAGCTCGATGACCTGGTCGATCTCGGGCTCACGCCCTACGAAGCTGCTAGCTGGGGCGGGAAGGGACGAGCGAGCCGCGCCGGCACGCCTCGGCCGCTGTGCGAAACGCTCCGACACGAGCAGCGCGAGATCGTCCGCGAGCAGGTCGGCAAGCTCCTGCGGGGTGCCGAATCTTCGGTACGAGACGTCGTCGGATGAGATGCGCTCGAGAAGGCCGACGAGCCGGGGCTCGCGCTCGACTGCCGCCTTCACATACACGAGCTTCGGTCTTGAGCCGGCCATGAGGTACTCGTCCTCGAGACCGGAGACCTCCATGCTCGGGGCGACCCAGCCGTAGCTCTGGGAGTAGATGCCGACGAACACGTCGCTCTGCTCGAGGTAGGCGCGGTAGAGCGCCCGAGGTGGATGCGGTCGGGCAGCAAGCTCGAAAAGGACGGGCGTGAACCGGAGCGCCTCGATCGCAGCCCGTGCGGCCGCACGCTCCGGCGTGAGCTCGTGGAGCGTGGACGAGACGAATACGCGGATCCGCTGATCCGGCGTCAGGATCGGTGAGGCGATGCCGCTCGTCCCCGAATCATCGCGCGTCAGCCGCCCGGTAGCTAGCCGGCGCCGGACTCGTCGACTCGCGCGTCGCCGCAACTGCTTCGAGCATCCAATCCAGATCTGGCTCGAGCACTTGAGGAAGGCTGGCAATACGCCGTCTTGGCTGCGCTGCGATCCTGCTCCGCGCGCTCCGCCGCGGCGTGGTCGTGACGCTCCCACTCGCAGGAACTGCCCGAATAGTCACCGCGCTGGGTCGACGCGCCGCTGCCCTTCTAAGGCAACCTGACTGAGTGAGAGAGGCTCAAGGAACGTGGACGCGGGATGGTTTCTGGTCGCCGACGGGCGAGTACCCTCTTCATCCTCATCCCTGCCGCGATGCTCTGGATACTCATGACGAACATCACCCTCGTTCGTGCGGCGCCATCGAGCGCTGAGGCTGGAGAGCGTCCGCTTGCTGCAACACCGTCCGTCACGGACACGTAACCAAGTCCCCCCGCGTACCGGAGGCGCTCGGCCTCGTCGAGCACGTTGCTAGTCCAACCAACAGGCGACTTTCCGAGATTGGGCCAGTCGTAGCCTTGGCCTCTCTATTGAGATCGTGGGCGAGGGGTGCGCAGCACACGGTTTGACACAATGTAAGTAATCGGATACAAATACCTACATGAGTCGCCCTCGCAAGAAAGAACAGCTCATCGCGCTCAGCGGTCGAATCACGCCTCTACAGGATCGGTGGCTACGGTGGGAGGCGGATCGCCGCTTCGACAGCGAGCTAAGCCGGACTCTCCGCTGGGCCCTGGATCAAGGGCGCGCGTTCAGCATGATCATGATGCACGACGATCCGGTGCGTGAACTGGACCGGACGCTCAACCCCGATAAGTACCCGGAGGACTGGGACGACGGGCCGTCCGATGAGGAACGCGCGGCTGAGCGCATCCGGCGCGAGCACGTGATTGCCCGGACATACGATTTCGAGGATTAAGAGTGAGGCTGTCAAGAGCCTGCGATCTCTGGATTGGCGAGTTAGCTCGCGCAGGCGTAACGGAGAGCAGCCGGCTGAGCTATGAACGCTACCTCCACAAGTTCGCGGGCCAGGTGGAACGGTCAACGCTGGACGCAATTGTGCGAGATGTGACCTCCAACGACTGCCGCGCGTTTCTTGACAACTGGATCGATAAGTCGCCGTCGACGGTGGCCACGATCCACAGCATCCTGAACGGGTTCTTCGCCTGGCTGTACCGCGAAGGCGAGATCGATGAGAACCCAATGGGACGCATTGCGCGGCCGCGCCGTCCTCGACCAGAGGATCTTGATGTTGCGATCGTCACGCCTGCCGAGGTCGACATGATGTTGGCGGCTACTAGGGATTGGCAGGAGTTCCTTTGTCTGTCGATCCTGGCCTACACCGGATTGCGCCGCGACTCGGCAAGCCGACTTCGCTGGCGCGCGGTCGACCTCGAAGAAGGAACGATTCGCGTGATTGAAAAGGGCGGCAAGACGGCGATTAAGCCTGTGCCCGACGAACTCGTCGGGATCCTGCGCGCTGCAGTCGGGTCGGGTCAGGTTGGGTGTCGAGCCGACGACTACGTGATCCCCAACCGTCGTCTTGCGAGCGTTCGCCGCGCCGAGAGATCCAACAAAATCGTCTGGGAGACGGTGAGGCGCGTTGCTGAGCGTGTTGGCGTGATCGCGAATGTCCACGCGCTTCGACGCGCGTTCGCTGTTGCATTCCTGACGAGCCATCCAGGTGCCCTCGAATCGCTTCAGGCTTTGCTAAATCACTCGCGCATCGACACGACGCAGGTTTACCTGCGAGCTCTCAATCGCTCGAAGGTCATGGAGGCCGTCCGGGATCTGTCCTGGGGCTCCGGGTTCCAGTCGAAAGGAATCAAGGCCCATACGGGATTCGAACCCGTGCCGCCGCCGTGAGAGGGCGGTGTCCTAGGCCACTAGACGAATGGGCCGTGCGAGGGGCAAGGGTAGCGAAACTGCCGCAGTAGGCTACGCCCGTGTCGGAGGACCCTGTTTTCGTTCCGCTCGAGTTCGAGCGCCTCGACGAACGCGAGCAGTTGCAGCGCTCACGCAGGTTCCTGGCGGAGATGCGGCGTCGACGCTCCGTGCGGGCGTTCTCGACCGAGCCGGTGCCGACCGAGCTCGTGGCCAACGCGGTGGAGGTGGCCGGAACGGCCCCGTCAGGTGCTCATCAGCAGCCGTGGACCTTCGTGGTCGTCGCCGACCGGGACGTGAAACGGCGAATTCGCGAGGCGGCGGAAGACGAAGAGCGGCGCAGTTACGAGAGTCGGATGCCGGACGCGTGGCTCGAGGCGCTGCGCCCGCTCGACACGGACTGGCGAAAGCCGCACATCGAGGACGCGCCTTACCTCATCGTGGTCTTCGAGCACGCCTACGGGCGCCGACCCGACGGCTCGAAGATCAAGCACTACTACGTCAAGGAGTCCGTTGGGATCGCCGTCGGGCTGCTGCTCGCAAGCCTCCACGACGCTGGGCTCGCCACATTGACACACACGCCGAGCCCGATGGGATTCCTGCGCGAGATCCTCGAGCGGCCGGAGAACGAGCGCCCCTATGTCCTGATCCCGGTGGGGTATCCGGCGGATGACTGCACTGTGCCCGATCTCGAGCGCAAGCCGCTCGCTGAGATTCTCGTTCGGCGTTGACCCTGTCCGGCGTTAGACGGAGTCCTCCGGCTCACGCGTATCGAGCCGTTCCTCGAAGTCGCGCCGAATGCTCTCGCCGCTCGAGAGCACCGTTTCGTAGCGCGCTCGCCGGGGCGGGAGCTTCACGAGCCGAACATTCTCATCTCGATCGCCGTGACAGCGAGCGTATGCGGCGGCCTCATCGAGTGGCCGAAGGCGGTCGCGCTTCCGCTGTCCCCACACGTTCTCTGGACACCTACCAGAAGAACACGCAGAAGGAAACCCGCGGATGTTGAGACCTGGCGCACTTTGCGACGAAAACGACGAACGCCCGGCTGGCTGAAGCTGGCCGCGGGCGCTTGTCTACATCGCATATCCGGGCTTGCAGCTCCACGGGCTCCAGTCGCGGCCGGAGCCGACGAAGTACGCATGGGCTGCCTCAGCCTGGGCCATGGCGGTCGGGCCATGGCCGAAAAGTCGACGTTCGGACGAGCCCATCTGGAAGAGGCCGAGATACTGGCCATTCTGCGCTGTCGTGGTCAGTCGCGACTCGCACCAAGCGACTGCGACTGCCTCGCGGCAATATTGCCCGAAGACATCGCAGATCGCGGCCTTCGGGGACGCAGCTGCTCGCCGGTGAGCTTCACGCTCCCGAATGGCGCTCCTAAGCGAGCGAATCGTCCTCGAGAGCTCGGCAAGCCGGCGCTCGGCACGCATGAGCGCGGTCCTCGCGTCCAAGCGGTGCTCGTCGGCGCTCAGAAGCGAGCGGTGGGTCTTGAAGAAAGCGACGGTACCTCGGTACTTTCGAGCGGTCGCGAGCTTTTGCTCGAGTCGCTCATCGAGGGTGAGGACCCTTCGCTCCTGTTTCGCCTTGCGAGGAGCGGTGACCGACTTCTCCTGCATCGCTGCCGCAGCGGCCTGGGTCACGAGAACGAACGCGAACAGGCCAACGAGTAGGGCTCTCAGAACGGTTACCTCCTGGGCGGGGACAGGGGCGCGGCTCCCACAGAGCCGCTCGTGTCTCTCGATCGCGCCAGGGTACACGAACCGACACGAGCAAAGGCGGAATTCCTTACAAATTGCTAAGAGAAGGTGTTACGAGCGTAACCGGACAAGACAACGTCCGGACTTGTGCCTACGCTTAGCTGACTCCCGAAATCATGGCTGCGGGGCAGGGATTCGAACCCCAACTTCCTGGTCCAGAGCCAGGCGTCCTGCCGTTAGACGACCCCGCAACGGCGGGCGGATTCTAGCGGTCAGGCCTTCGAGCCATCCGGCTCGCCGATCTCGAGCCGGTAGACGGGCACGAGGCGCTTCTCCGCCTCCGTATCGATGCGGGCGACGACCTCCACATAGGGCTCGAGACCCGATCCCTTGAGCTTCGCCTTGAGCAAGCCGTCGACCTGATAGATCCCGGACGAGTTGTTCATCACGATCTCGACCATCACCGGACGACTCTGACCGTCTGCGATCTTCACCTCGTCGATGGCGGCCGCCGAGAGTGAGTGGATCGAGACGGAACCACGCTCGAAGGGGATCCGCGAGCGGCCCTTGGCCATGTCGAGCGCGTCGGCGACGCGCAGGATGCCTGCCTCCAGCGACAGCGGCTCGCCGTCTGCTCGGTGGCTGGTGATCGCCTGGAGCGCTTCGGAGACGACGATAGTGCGTTCAGGCTCGTCGTAGATCTCGGCCAGCAACTCGCCCATCTTGGGCCCCGCGAGGAGAAGGCTCCAGTCCTCGTGATCGCGGCGATGGATCGACATGCCGACGTCGTGGAGAAGCGCCGCCAGCACGACGACGACCTCGGAGTCGTCGGGCTCCAAGCGGTAGTCGCGCACGAGTGAGGTCTGGACGCCGTGCTTCACGAGCAGTCGGCAGAGCTTCAGCGCGATGTTCGTGACGATCTGAATGTGGACCCACGAGTGGTCGTTGATCGCCAGCCGGACGACAGCGTTGACGTTCGCGGCGTGCCACCAGGCCTTGATCTGCTTGTCGGCTTCGACATTCTCGATGAGCCGGCGGAGCTTGCGGTTCCCGCGGGTCGGCACGTGCAGATGCATCCCCGCGACGGCTTCGGCCGGCGTCATCCGAGCGTCGGGTGCGGCGTCGGGCAGCGGAATCTCGGGAGCTTCGTCCGTCTCGGGCTCTGGAGCCATGTCGTGAGCTTAGAGCGTGAGTCGTGCCGTCGCCGTTACGCGACCTCGGCGGCCCAGTCGCCGTAGAGGCGTGTGTACGGCCCACGCGCGGCCATCAGCTCGTCGTGGGTTCCCTGCTCGACGATCCGCCCGTGATCGAGTACGACGATCAGGTCGGCACCCCGGATGGTCGACAGCCGGTGCGCGATGACGAAGGCAGTGCGGCCCGAAAGGAGGCGGCGGAGCCCACCCTCGATGCGGCGTTCCGTTCCGATGTCGACCGACGATGTGGCTTCGTCGAGGATGAGAATCCGTGGGTTAGCGAGTAACGCGCGGGCGAACGCGATGAGCTGCCGTTGGCCGAGAGAGAGCCTGAAGCCACGTTCGCCCACCTCGGTGTCGTAGCCGCTCGGGAGCTCGGCCACGAACGTGTCTGCGCCGACGGCCTGTGCCGCCGCGGCGATCGCCGAGCGAGAGGCGTGTGGGCGACCGAACGCGATGTTTTCGGCAATGCTCCCGGAGAACAGGAAGCCCTCCTGCGGGACGATTCCCAGCTGCCTTCTCAGCGATGACTGCGTGACGTCGCGCAGGTCGTGGCCGTCGATCGTGATCTGTCCCGCGCGCGGGTCGTAGAAGCGCGTGAGCAGTTTCGCAATCGTCGACTTCCCGGCCCCCGTGTGGCCGACGAGCGCGACCGTCGTCCCGGGCTCGACGTCGAGCTCGAACTCGTGCAGAACGTCGGGCAGTGTCCCGTACCCGAAGCGTACGCACTCGAAGTGGACACGACCGTGGATCTCGGGGAGCTCGCGGGCCTGCGGCGCGTCGACGACGTCCGGCTCCTCATCGAGAACGTGGGTGATTCGGTCGAGAGCAGCGGTCGCCGAGAGGAAGGTGTTGTAGAGCTGTGAGAGCTGCTGGACGGGGTCGAAGAAGTTCGCGAGGTACAGCGTGAAGGCGAGGAGCGTGCCGATCGAGAGCGAGCCGTCGATCACGAGCGCCCCGCCGAGTCCGAGGACGATCGCCGTGGCAACGGACGACAGGATGTCCACCGTTGGGAAGTACACGCCGCTCAGCTCAACCGTCTCGTAGTTCGCCTCGCGGTAGCGTTCGTTGATGCCGCGGAAGGTGGCTTGGCTCGAGGGCTCACGCGTGAACGACTGGACGACGCGCATGCCGGAGATGTCCTCGGCGAGCGTGGCGGTGACGAGGCCGAGTCGCTCGCGGACTCGCTTGTAGGCTCGGTTCGATCGCGCGCGGAACCATGTTGTCGCGGCCGCCATGAGCGGGAGGACGATCAGCGTTGCGAGCGCGAGTCGCCAATCCAGCAAGAACAGGACGATCGCGGTACCGACGAGGACGAGCGAGTTCTGGACGAGGCTGGAGATCCCATCAGTCACGAGTTGGTCGAGCGCCTCGACGTCGTTCGTGATTCGGCTGATGATCGCGCCCGTGCGGTTTCGCTCGTAGTAGCCGAGCGAGAGTCGCTGGAGGTGGTTGAACAGCTGAATACGGAGGTCGGCGAGCGCTCGCTCTCCGACCCAGCCCGTGAAAAATGTCTGTGCCGCGGATAGAACGAAGGCCGCGACTCCGGCTGCGATGAAAGCCGCGACGGCGATGGTGAGCGCTTCGAGGTCGCCCGTGGTGATCCCGTCGTCGACAGCGACCTTGACGAGGTACGGCGGGAGGAGCGCGACCAGGGTGTAGCCGACGAGCGTGACCAGCGCGAGCGCGGTTCGCCCTCTGTGCGGCCGGGCGAGGCGCAGGAGCGTTCCGATCCGGCGGCGCGTCTGCCGCCAGGACCAGTCGTCTACCCGGGAGTCACGTTGATCGGTGAGGTGGCTTCCCGCCTGCCAGACCCTCATTTTCGAACCGCCCCTTGATGGGGCACCCCAGCCCACCACCCACTGTCAGCGTAACGCCGAAGTGCGCATGGATGGGAAGCGACTTCGCAACAAGAGTGCGCCAATCCACGGGCATCTCGACTCATCCGGCGACCACCTGCTGGAGCAGCCCGTGCTCGTGGATCTCTCTGAAGACTGCGCTTTCCTCGAGCAGCTCTGCCTGTGTGCCTCGGGCCGCGATCCGCCCGTGGTCGAGCACGGCTATCTCGTCGGCGAGGGCGATCGTCGAGAGGCGGTGGGCGATGATGATCGTCGTTCGGCCCTTCATCACCTCGCGCAGACCGGAACGGATCCTGGCTTCGGTCGTGGCGTCTACGGAAGCAGTCGCGTCATCGAGAATTAGGATGCGCGGGTCGATGAGCAACGCGCGAGCGATCGCGATGCGCTGCCGCTGCCCTCCCGAGAGGGTTATCCCGCGCTCACCGACCACCGTGTCGTACCCCTGGGGAAGCTCGAGAATGAACTCGTGCGCCTGTGCGGCGCGCGCCGCGGCCTCGATGGCCTCGTGCGGTGCGTCCGGCATTCCCAGGGCGATGTTGTCGCGTACTGAAGTAGAGAACAGGAACGGGTCTTGCGATATCACCCCGATCTCGCGACGCAACGAGCGGCGCGCGACGTCTCGAACGTCTCTGCCGTCGACGAGGACTCGTCCGGCCTGGATGTCGTAGAAGCGCGGGACAAGGGCTGCGAGCGTGGTCTTGCCAGCGCCGGTGCGCCCGATCAGCGCCACGGTGTGACCTGCCTCGATGTCGAGGTTGATCTCTTCGAGGACAGGCCGCGCGGCGTCGTACCCGAAAGAGACGTCCTCGAAGACCACGCGGCCGGGGCCCGGCGCCAGCGTGTCGGCACCTGGGCGATCGGCGATCTCCTCGGGTTCGTCCAGGATCTCGAAGATCCGCTCGCCGGCGCCAACCGCCCGTTGCGCTTGGCCGATCCACATCCCGAGCATCCGCAGTGGCATGACGAGCATCGCGAGCAGGAGGTTGAACGTGAAGAACGCTCCCGTCGACAGCGACCCGGATATGACCATGCGACCCGCCGCGAGCAGCACGAGCGCTTGCGCCACGAGCGGGAGGAATGTGAGCAGGGGAACGTAAAGAGCGCGCTGCTTGTTCGCCGCGAGCGTCTGTACGAAGACAGCGTCCGCGGCGGTCGTGAAGGTCTCGGCACGCCGCTCTTCCTGCGAGAACGACTTGACGACATGCACGCCCGAGATCGACTCCTCCGCGACGATCGCCACGTCGGCGAGCTTCTGCTGGACGTCGCGGAGCACGGGATGGGAGACGCGGCTATAGCGATAGGCGATGAGCACGATCGCCGGCGTGATCGAAAGCGCAACCAACGCGAGTTGCCAGCTGTAGACGAAGAGAACGACGGTCACGGCAACGACTGTCACGACGTGCTGCGCGAAGAAGATCAGGCCGTACCCGAGGAAGAACCGCACCGACTGGAGATCGATGGTCGCTCTCGACATGAGCTGGCCCGTTTGGCTTCGGTCGTAGAAGCCGAACGACAGGCGCAGGAAGTGCGAGTACAGCTCGTCGCGCATGTCGTACTCGACCGCGAGTGCCTGTCTGCCCGAGATCGTGCGCCGGCCGTACATGAGGGCTCCTCGGACGAGGCCGAGCCCGATGATCGCTGCAATCTCGAGCGCGAGCACGCTCGTGTCGGCACCACCCTGGAGCTCGTTGATGACGACTCCGGCGAGAACCGGCACGAGGATTCCTGCGATCTGCGAGGCAATCGCGAGCAGTGACGAGACGATCAGCGATGTGCGATACGGGCGGAGAAAGCCGAGCAACCTGACGAAGGTGTGCCGAGCAGCGCGTGGAGCAGCAGTGGGCTCATCGGCAGGCACGGCCTCGTAGGGTACGGGTCGTGCTCGAGGCTGTGCCCAACGTCTCGGAAGGGCGCAACGGCGCTGTGATCAAGACGATCGAGCGCGCGTTCGCGAGGGACGCGCAGGTACTCGACGTCCACGTGGATCCTGATCATCACCGCGCCGTGTTCACCCTTGCCGGTGACGCTGGTCCACTTTCCGAGGCCCTGCTCGCAGGCATCTCGGCGGCAGTCGCACTCGTCGATCTCCGTGCTCATTCGGGAGTTCACCCGAGAGTCGGCGCCGTCGACGTCGTCCCTGTGGTGCCGTTCCCGGACGGCGACATGGAGCTGGCCAAGGCGACGGCGCGTTCGATAGCCAGCCGGATCGGAACCGAGCTCGCGCTACCGGTCTTTCACTACGGAGAGATCGGGGGCGGGCGCAGGCCGGTGTACTTCCGACACGGTGGGCTCGAGGAGCTGCAGCGCCGCGTAGAGATCGGTGAGCTCGTGCCCGATGCAGGTCCACGGCGAATCGATCCGAGGTCGGGAGCGGTGCTCGTGGGCGCTCGGCGTCCGCTTATCGCCTACAACATGATCCTCGAGACCGATCACGTCGACGTTGCACGAGAGATCGCCGCCGCCGTGCGTGAATCCGGCGGCGGGATGGCCGGAGTTCAAGCGATCGGCCTGCGGCTGCCGAGCTCCGGACTCGTTCAGGTCAGCATGAACGTCGTGGACATCGAGCAGGCACCGCTTCACGAAGTGGTCGAGCGAGTGCGGGTCGAGGCGACGTCGCGCGGCGTTCTCGTGAGAGGAGGCGAACTTGTCGGGCTCGTCCCCGCGAGCGTCCTTCAGGCGGCCCTCGAGGCGGGGGTCGAGCTACCTGGCATCGACGAGTCGCTGGTGTTCGAGCGCGCCCTTCGATCCGGGGGAGCGACCACTAGACTCGCGCCGTGACGCGGACGATAGTCCTGACCGGCGAGGACCTCACGCTCGCCGACGTCTGGGACGCCGCGGTCCGTGGAGCCTCTGCCAAGGTCGCGGAGGGCGCGAAGAACCGGATGCGCGCAGCACGCGAGCTCGTCGACTCGATCCACGGCGAGCACACCTACGGCGTGAACACGGGATTCGGCCGGTTCGTGTCCACGCACATTCCCGAGGAGATGGCGGAGGAGCTGCAACTGCGGCTGCTGCGGAGCCACGCCTGCGGCGTGGGCGAGCCGTACCCGGACGAGGTGACGCGGGGGGCGATGCTCCTGCGCGCGAACACCCTCGCGAAGGGCTTCTCCGGCGCGCATGTCACCACGGTCGAGCTGCTCGTCGAGTGCCTCAACCGCGGTGTCGTTCCGGTCGTGCCGGCGCGCGGATCGGTGGGAGCGAGCGGCGATCTCGCTCCACTCGCACACCTCGCTCTTCCCCTCATCGGCGAGGGCGAGGCCGTCGTCGAGGGCGAGCGACTCGATGGCGGCGCTGCGCTGCGCAGTGTCGGGCTGACCCCGATCCGGCTTGCGAGCAAGGAAGGGCTCTCGCTCGTCAACGGGACGCAGTTCATGGCTTCGATGGCTGCGCTCGGGATCGTGCGCGCTCGACGGCTCGCTGCGACCGCCGACCTTGCATGCGCGCTCTCGCTGGAGTCGCTTCAGGGATCGCGGACGAGCTTTACGCGAGCGGTCCACCGCGCGAGGCCGCTCAAGGGACAAGGGGATGCCGCAGCCAATGTCTGGCGACTGCTCGAGGGGTCGGCCATCATCGAGTCCCATCGCTGGTGCGACAAGGTTCAAGATGCGTATGCGCTCCGCTGCGCTCCACAGGTACACGGAGCTTGCCGTGACCTTCTTGACTACGTGGCGTCGACCGTCGAGGTCGAGCTCAACTCGGCGACGGACAATCCCCTCGTCCTGCTCGACGAAGGTGAGATCGTGTCGGCGGGGAACTTTCACGGCCAGCCGCTTGCGTTCGCGCTGGACGCGCTGGCGATCGCCGTTGCCGAGCTGGCCAGCATCTCGGAGCGACGACTCGAGCGGCTCGTCAACCCCACGCTCTCTGGAGGGCTGCCACCGTTCCTCGTGGAAGAAGGCGGGCTGAATTCCGGATTCATGATTCCGCAGTACGTCGCCGCGGCGCTCGTCTCCGAGAACAAGGTCTATGCCCACCCAGCCAGCGTCGACTCGATTCCGACGAGCGCGGGACAGGAGGATCACGTTTCGATGGGCAACGCGGCCGGGCTCAAGGCGCTTCTCGTGCTCGACAATGTCGAGCGGGCGTTAGCGATCGAGCTCCTCGCCGGCGCGCAAGCGATCGAGTTCCTGGCTCCGCTTCGGCCGGGCGAGGGAGTGTGCGCCGTCCATGATGTCGTCCGCTCGCTTTCGGATCGGCTCGTCGAGGACCGCTCGCTGAGCGCGGACATCGAGCGCGTCGCCGCGGCGATCCGCTCCGGAGTGGTTCTCGCTGCCGCGGAGAGCAAGATCGGCGTGCTCGCGTGACCGACGTGCAGATTGCGGACGCGACGGTCGAAGCGCTGTGCGGCGACCTCGGCGCGATACGAGCTCCTCGAGGCACAGCTCTGAACGCGCGCGGGTGGCAAACCGAAGCGCCGCTGCGGATGCTTCTCAACAATCTCGACCCCGAGGTCGCGGAGCACCCGGAGCGCCTGGTCGTCTACGGCGGCACGGGGCGCGCGGCCCGAAGTCATGCCGCCCTCAAGGAGATCGTGCGGACGCTGCTACGGCTCGAGGCGGACGAGACGCTCCTCGTCCAGAGCGGGAAGCCCGTCGGCGTCTTCCGTACGAACGAGTGGGCACCCCGCGTGCTCATTGCGAACTCACTCCTCGTGCCGCGCTGGGCGACGTGGGACGAGTTTCGTCGACTCGAAGCAGAAGGGCTGACGATGTTCGGCCAGATGACGGCCGGGAGTTGGATCTACATCGGGACGCAGGGGATTCTGCAGGGCACGTACCAGACCTTTGCCGCCGCCGGGGAGAAGCATTTCGGGTCCCCCGATCTCGCGGGTCGAACGATCCTCACGGCTGGTCTCGGTGGAATGGGCGGCGCCCAGCCCCTGGCTGGGACGATGTGCGGAGCCGCAATTTTGTGCGTCGAGATCGATCCGAGTCGTATCGAACGGCGGCTGGAGACGCGGTATCTCGACGAGGCGGCCCATTCGCTCGACGACGCACTCGCTCGGGTGCGGTCCGCAGCTCGGGAGGGCCGATCACTGTCGGTCGGACTGCTCGGAAACGCGGCCGATGTCGTGCCTGAGCTCGCGAGGCGCGGCGAGCTGTTCGATCTGGTGACGGACCAGACGGCGGCCCACGATCCGCTCACGGGCTATGTGCCGCAGGGGCTCGACGTCGCAGAGGCCGAGGAGCTGAGAGCGCGCGACCCGAACGAGTACCTCCGCCGAGCGCGCGGATCGATTGCAGCTCACGTCGAAGGCATGCTCGAGTTCGTCCGGCGCGGCTGTTATGTTTTCGACTATGGCAACAATCTCCGAGGGGAGGCTCATGAGGCCGGCGTAGAGGACGCCTTCTCATATCCGGGCTTCGTCCCGGCGTACATCCGGCCTCTCTTCTGTCGAGGTGTCGGGCCGTTCCGGTGGGTCGTCCTGTCGGGTGACCCAGCGGACATCGAGGAGATCGACCGCGAGCTCGGGGGGCTCTTTCCAGACGATCTACTGCTCCGACGATGGCTTGAGCTTGCTCCGGGCCGGGTCGCGTTCCAAGGTCTGCCGGCGCGGATCTGCTGGCTCGGATACGGCGATCGCGCACGAGCGGGACTCGCGATCAACGCGCTCGTTCGCTCTGGCGCCGTGTCTGCTCCCGTCGTCATCGGGCGAGATCACCTCGACTCGGGCTCCGTCGCCTCGCCGTACCGCGAGACCGAGGCGATGCGGGACGGCTCGGACGCGATTGCGGACTGGCCGATCTTGAATGCGCTCCTGAATGTCGCGGCAGGTGCGACCTGGGTGAGCGTCCACCACGGCGGCGGGGTCGGAATCGGCAACTCGATCCACGCCGGCATGGTCGTCCTGGCCGACGGGTCCGACGCCGCGGCCGAGAAGCTCGAGCGGGTTCTTACGACCGATCCCGGCACGGGCGTGATGCGTCATGCCGACGCCGGCTATGAAGAGGCGCTGGCGACGGCACGCGAGTTGGGGGTCGACCTGCCGTCGATCCACCACCCCGAGCGGTGAGCAAGAACGGCGAGAAGCCCGCCCGGCTGCTGATCCGCGACCTCTCGCAGGTGGCGAGCCCGGCCGGTCGGTCGGCTCCGGTTCGGGGTGCCGAGCTGCGGGCGATCGATCTCGTCGCCGACGCGTACATCCTGTGCGAGGACGGCCGAATCGCGGATGTCGGACCGATGCAGGAGCTCTGGCGGCTCGATGACGATGTCGTCGAGGTCGACGGGCGAGGGCTCTCGGCCGTACCCGGTCTCGTCGACTGCCACACGCACGCCTGCTTCGCCGGCGATCGTGTCGACGAGTTCTCGCAGCGTGCCGCTGGAGCCACCTACGAGGAGCTTCATGCACGAGGCGGAGGGATCCTGTCGACGGTTCGTGCAACACGCGAGGCCGGCGAGGCGGGTCTCGCCGCAGCCCTTTCCCGGCATCAGGCCTGGATGCTGCGAGCGGGAACGACGACATTCGAGGCCAAGTCGGGATACGGCCTCGACCGTGATACCGAGCTCACACAGCTACGAGTGATCAAGAGTGCTGGAGGCGTTCCCACGTGGCTCGGAGCCCACGCGGTTCCGCCTGAGTTCGCGGACGCTGGCGCCGACGCTTACGTCGACTTCCTGATCGAGGACGTTCTTCCCGATGCGGCGCTGCTCGCCGAGGCAGCGGACGTCTTCCTCGAGCGGGGAGCCTTCGACCTCGCGCAGGCTCGGCGTGTCCTGCTGGCCTCTCGCTCGAGCGGACTCGAGCTGCGACTGCACGGCGACCAGTTCACCGAGGCCGGCGCGATCCCGCTTGCGATCGAGCTCAATGCAAGGTCGGTCGACCACCTCGAGAGCACGGGGTCCACGGGCATCGATGCACTCTCCTCGAGCGCCGTCGTGGGGGTGCTGCTGCCTGCGAGCGCCCTCTTCCTCGGCCGTCCCATGCCTCCTGCGCGTGCTCTCGTGGATGCGGGCGCGGCGATCGCGCTCGCAACGGACTTCAACCCCGGGAGCGCGTACTGCGAGAGCCTGCCGCTCGTCTGCGCGCTCGCCGCGACACAGCTGCGGCTGGCTCCGGAGGAGGCGCTGACCGCGTGCACCGTCAACGCCGCTCACGTCCTGTCCCGCGCAGACCGGAAGGGACGCCTCGCCCGGGGATTCGACGCCGACATCGTGCTCGTGGCGGCCGACGACTGGCGGCATCTCGCCTATCACCTCGGAGGCGACGTCGTGCACACCGTGGTTCGAGGCGGACGGATCGAGTCGACGGCGCGGGCATAATCGCTGCATGCCGACGCGAAAGCAGCGCCGTAGACGGGCGAAGGAGCAACGTCACGAGTACGTCTGGGAGGACGGCGAAGGGAACGTGCTCGACCCGCAGGACGTTTCTTCCGGGAAGCAAGGATCGAGCTCTCGTGCCGAAACGGCGCGCCCCAGAAGGGAGCCGCAGCCTCCTTCCTGGCGCAAGACGCTCAAGCGCGGCTTCATCTTCGCGCCGATTATGGTCGTGACCGTGATGCTGCTCTCGAACAACCTCACTTTGGCGCAGCAGCTCACCCAGGCCGGGTTCATCGTCGCCATCTTCGTCCCGTTCAGCTACCTCCTCGACGGCGTCTTCTACCGGAACTACAAGCGACGTCTGGCGCGACGCGAGCAGACGGACCGTCGGCGCGGGAGCTGACGAGGTACAGATGACGGCGCTCCGCGTCGAACAGCTTTCGCTCGGACCGATGGGGACGAACTGCTACATCGTCCAGGCGAGCCCGCAGTCAACCGAGGCCGTCGTCGTCGATCCGAGCGGTGAGGGGCCGGAGCTTCGGCTTCGGCTGGCGGAGCTCGGCACCCGCTGTACCGCCATCCTCGTGACCCACGGGCATTGGGATCACCTCGTTGGTGTCGCCAATCTCGCCGAGGGCGCCGGAGCTCCCGTGTACATGGCCGAGGGCGAGCGCGATCTCCTCGAGAGCCCAGACCGATTCACGCCCCCAACGATCTCGCTACGAGCTCACACACCCGACGTGCTCCTCGCGGGAGGCGAGGCAATCGACGCAGCTGGGATCGCGTTCGACGTCCTCTCGGTTCCCGGGCACTCGCCTGCGCATCTCGCGTACCACGCCGGCGGCTGCCTGTTCTCGGGTGACGTGCTCTTCGCCGGTTCGGTCGGTCGAACCGATCTCCCTGGAGCGAGTTGGGACACCTTGCTCGCGTCCATCCACCGTCTTGTCGAGGCATACCGGCCCGAGACGATCGTGTATCCAGGTCACGGTCCCGCGACGACGCTGGGCGACGAGCTCGCGAGCAACCCTTTCCTCGCGGATCTGCGAGCGGAGCGGGCTGGATGAACAACGCGACGAAAATTGGGCGCGCACGGGGGACGCACGACATCGCGCCGGCTGAGCAGCCGCTCTGGCGGCGGGTTACCGGAGAGGTCGAACGGATCTGTGGGCTCTACGGCTACAGGCCGATTCAGACTCCCGTGTTCGAGGACACGGCGCTCTTTCAGCGCACGTCCGGCGAGGGATCCGACGTCGTCCAGAAGGAGATGTACACATTCGCCGACCGCTCGGATCGATCGCTGACATTGCGCCCTGAAGGCACCGCACCGATCTGTCGAGCGTATGTGGAGCACGGGATGCACCGTGAGCCGCAACCCGCGAAGCTTTTCGCGATCGCCTCCATGTATCGGTACGGGGCACCAGGTCGAGGCAGGTACAGGGAGCACTGGCAGGCGTCGGTCGAGGCGATCGGGACCGACGACCCGGCGATCGATGCGGAACTGATCCAGCTCTACGACACGCTCCTGGGTCGGCTCGGCGTTACGCGCTATCACCTCGAGCTCAACTCCATTGGCTGCAGGGAATGCCGGCCTGCTTATCTCGCTTCGCTACAGGCCTGGCTTGCCACGAACGGCGACCGACTCGACGCCGACACGCTGCGGAAGGCTGGCACGAGCCCGCTTCGCGTCTTCGACAACATCCAAGCGAAGCCCGAAGGAGTCCGCGTCGCGCTCGAAGAGGCACCCAAGATCGGCGCGTCGCTGTGCGCGGCGTGCACTGAGCGGTTCTCGGTGGTTTGCGCGGATCTCGACGCGGTCGGTGTCGGCTACACACTCGTGCCGACGCTCGTTCGCGGGCTTGACTACTACTCACGCACGACCTGGGAGTTCGTCGGTCCGCTCGAGAACGAGAACGCGACGCTGTCGGGCGGCGGCCGCTATGACTATCTCGTCGAGGAGATCGGCGGCCCGCCGACGCCAGGCGTGGGATTCGGGGGCGGTATCGAGCGGCTGCTGATTGCGATGGAGGCAGAGGGGGTTGCAATAGCCGAAGCTCCGACGATCGATGTCTTCCTCGCACTGGAGCCTGGCGCGCCTCGAGTACTCGTGACCCAGTGGCTTGCAGAGCTCCGGAACCTCGACCTTTCATGCGACACGGACTATGCGGGCCGCTCGCTGAAAGGGCAGCTCAGCCAAGCTGGAAGACTCGGGGCGGCGACGACCGTTGTCGTCGGTTCGGACCGGGCAACGATACGGCGAGCGGGCGCGGCCGACGAGGAGATGCGGCACGACGACGTCATGGGAAGGCTGCGGCCATGACGTGGCGCGATCTCATGTGCGGCGAACCGCGTGCGGAACACGTCGGCCGGACGATGACGCTCTCGGGCTGGGCAGCGCGCCGACGCGATCACGGTGGGCTCGTCTTCGTCGACCTTCGCGACCGCTCGGGGCTGATGCAGCTCGTCGTCAACCCGGAGCGCGCGCCCGGCGCCGCGGAGCTCGCGAAGGAGATCCGGAACGAGTTCGTCCTGCGGGTGACGGGAGAGGTCGTCGCGCGCTCACCCGAGACGGTGAACGCGAAGATGCCGACCGGCGAAGTCGAGTTGCAGGTCGACGAGCTCGAGATCGTCTCGCGCTCGACGCCGCTCCCGTTCCAGCTCGACGAGGAAGGCGTCGACGAGACGCTGCGCCTGCGCTACCGCTGGCTCGACCTGCGCCGCGAGAAGCTCCAGCGCAACCTTCGCCTCCGCGCCCAGATGGTCGGGATCATCCGTCGGGAGATGGAGGCGGAAGGGTTCCTCGACATCCAGACCCCGATTCTGTTCAAGCCGACCCCCGAGGGCGCGCGGGACTTCGTCGTTCCGAGTCGCCTTCACAAGGGGCGCTTCTTCGCCTTGCCGCAGAGCCCGCAGATCCTCAAGCAGTTGACGATGATCGCCGGCTTCGACCGCTACTACCAGATCGCGATCTGTTTCAGGGACGAGGACCTCCGGGCCGATCGCGTGCAGGAGATCACCCAGCTGGACGTCGAGATGTCGTTCCCGGATCGGGAGGAGCTCTTCGCTTTGATCGAGCGGACGTTCGCAGCGATCTGGCAGGAATGCCTCGGAGTCGAGATCGCGACCCCGTTCTCGCGCATGACGTACGAGGAGGCCGACCGCCGCTTCGGCTCGGACAAGCCTGACACGCGCTTCGCACTCGAGATCGAGGATGCCACGGAGGCGACACGCGGCTCCGAGTTTGGCGTCTTCGCCGGCGCCGAAGCCGTACGCTTCCTGCGCGTGCCGCGGACGTACTCGCGGGCCGAGCTCGCCGCGCTCGAGGAGATTGCGAAGGAGCGCGGCGCGAGGGGTCTTGCATACATCGTCAGCGACGCCGAGACAGGCGAGCTCCGCTCGCCCATCCTGAAGTTCTTGTCCGAGGAAGAGGTGGAGTCGTTTCGCATCGAACCGGGTGAGTCGCTCCTCTTTTGCGCTGACCCGTGGGAGATCACTTCACGCGTGCTCGGAAACCTCCGCCTGCACCTCGGCCGCGGGTTGGGTCTGATCGATGACGATGTGTTCACGTTCGGCTGGATCGTCGACTTCCCAATGTTCGAGTGGGACGAGGACGAAGAGCGGTGGAGCGCGAAGCACCACCCGTTCACGCGCCCGACCGACGAGTGGCGAGAGCGCTTCGGTGGCGAGCCGGGTAGGGCGCTCGCGTACGCGTACGACCTCGTGGTGAACGGGAACGAGCTCGGCGGCGGCTCGTTCCGAATCCACGAGCCCGACCTTCAGGCGCGTGTGTTCGACACGCTCTCGTTGAGCGCCGAGGACCAGAGATCGAAGTTCGGCTTCCTGCTCGATGCGCTGGCGATGGGTGCGCCACCGCACGGTGGAATCGCGCTGGGGATCGATCGGACAGTCATGGTGCTGGCCGGCGAGCCAAATCTTCGTGACGTCATCGCGTTCCCGAAGAACCAGGCTGGCCTCGATCCGATGAGCGGTGCGCCATCTGACGTTACGCCCGCTCAGCTCGGCGATCTCGGAATTCGGGTCGTCGAAAAGCCGTAATAGGCGGGGCCTCGCAGCCTCCGAGTTGGCGCTGAATCGTCTCGAAGCCGTTACCCATTCGGCGCACGATCCTCGATAGCCTGACGACAGGGGTCTTGGGGATCCCCTGGGGGTGGTTGGGTGAAGGTCGCCCAGCCCCCGCTCACTCGACGCTCCGGCTGCATCGTCGGCAACACTTCCGGGCGTGACCAACTCCTTCCCACAGCGCCTGGTTCTCCTCGCCGGGGTGGCTCTCGTCTCCGCCGTCGCCGCGATGGCCATCGTCGAGCAACGCTCGTCGGATCCGGGCGCCGCGACGTTGACGAGCGCGCCGGCCCCGGCAGGCTGGAACACAGCCTTCGCTGGATCGCGCGGGCCTTCGGGTGACGCCCAGCGAACGACCTGCGGACAGGTTCTCGCCCCTGAGTCGCTCGGCGCCACGCACCCGGTGCTTCCATGTGGTGCCAAGGTCGTCCTCCGTTACGGAGCCACCCAAGTGCTCACCGAGGTGATCGACAACGCGCTCGTGGAGCCAGGGAGGCAGCTCGAAGTCACCGAGGCTTTGGCAGGGATGCTCGGCCTCGACGGAACCGTTGAGCTCGAGTGGCGCTTCGCCGCCGAGAGCGGCGGGTAGGATGGAACAGCTCGACCCTGTGCGTGGCCACGGCTCAAACGTGAACCAACAGACACGTGAAGGGAGCCGGCGTCGGAGCTAGGTGGTACCCGACGCTCCGCACGGCACCCACCTGGCTAGCCAGGTTCTCGGCGGCCGGGGCTTCATCGGCAGGGTGGAGCACGCCTGGGAACAGTGTCGCGTGCGTGCCGCATCAATCGTCTAGCCTGGCTTCGTGACGACGATCGAGGTTTTCGGGGACGCAACTCGAGGCGGTGAATGGGCATCCGTTCGCCTCTGGGTGCGAGGCGACGTCGTCGTCGATGCACACGCGGCGGGCCTCGAGCGCTCGCTCGCAGGATTGACGCTGCTCGAGGCGGCAACGGTATCGGGCGAGCCGCTCGCGGTCGAGGCGCTCGCATCGGCGCTTGGGCAAGTCTTCGTCGCACTCCCCGAGCCGGGGCGGGCGGTCGTCGCGATGAGTGGTGGCGTGGACAGCGCTGTCGCCTTGCTCCGCGCTGCGCCCAACGCAATCGGCGTCACGTTGCGGCTCTGGCAGGACCCGGGTGCTCCGGACGTCGAGCGCGCGTGCTGCTCCCCGACTGCGGTTGCCGCTGCTCGCAGCACCTGCCATTCGCTCGGTGTGCCACACGTCACACTCGACCTGCGCGAAGAGTTTCGCCGCGCGGTTGTTCAGCCGTTCTCAGCCGGCTACGAGGCAGGGGAGACTCCGAATCCATGTATCCGCTGCAACGGCGCATTTCGCTTCGACGAGCTGCTCGCCTTCACATCACGCGCGGGCGCCGAGACGCTCTGGACCGGACACTACGCGCGCGTTGTCGAGCGCCAGGGGAAGTTCCTCATCGCACGTGGAGTGGACGTCCGGAAGGACCAGTCGTACATGCTCGCCACCCTGTCTTCCGACGCGCTCGCGCGTGTTCGATTTCCCCTCGGCGAGCAGTCGAAGGAGGAGACGCGCGCTGAAGCCGCCGCCGCCGGCCTCGCTGCCGCCGGGGGACGCGAGAGCCAGGAGGCGTGTTTTCTCGGTGGCGGCGACTACCGCGACTTCCTCGCCCGTGAGGGTCTTGCGACCGAGTCCGGTGCGATCCTCGACGCCGGAGGGAAGGTGCTCGGTCGCCACGACGGGTACTGGAGATTCACGTCGGGGCAGCGAAGGGGGCTCGGCGTCGCCGCGACACGGCCGCTGTACGTCCTCCGGACGGAGCCGTCGTCGAACTCCGTCGTCGTCGGCCCCAAGGAGGATCTCGCCGTCACTAGGGTCGATGCGGAGGGCGCGCTGTACGTTCCGGTCTCGCGGGGCGAGGCCAAGCTTCGCTACGGATCGCCCGCCGTTCCCGCCGTCGTGAGCGCGGCGAACGGCGGCTTCTCGCTCGAGCTCGAGGAGGCCGTAAACGCTGTCGCGCGCGGCCAGGTTGCCGTCGTGTACTACGACGACGCGGTGGTCGGAGCAGGCGTGATCACTGACGTTGCCTGAATGGAGCATCTAGGATGATCTCCCGATGACCGTCCTCGCAGCGACCGCCGGCGACGTTCTCGACTACGCGCTCGCCTTCTTCTTCGTGGCTGGTGGCCTCGCCTTGGCGTACATGCTCGTACGAATGGGGGGCACGTTTGCTCGGCTCTCCTCGTTCATCAAGGGCTCGGAACGAGACCTCCTGCCTGTCATCGTCAAGGCGGGGGGAACCGTCGACCGCGTCAACGACCAGATCGACAAGCTCGACGTCGTGACGGACAGCGCGGTATCGATGGCCGACAGCGCGGATACGGCCGTCCGCGCCGTCTCGACCGCCATCACGACTCCGGTGAAGAAGGTGACCGGGCTCGCCGCGGGTGTCTCGCACGGCTTTGCCGCTTTCCGCGCGCGGCGCGACGTCGGCGAGGCGATGCACGTCGCCAAGGATGCGGCTGCGAAGCGCGAGAGCGAGCTCGACGAGGAATTGCGCAGCGCTGGCCAGGCGGCCGCTGAAGAGACTCCCCCAGCGGTGTAACGCTCTCGAGAGCACGACCCCCCGGCTCGTAGAATCCATTCATGCGTACGACCGCTGAGCTGCGCGAGGGCTTTCTCGCGTTCTTCGAGGAGAAGGGACACCTGCGGTGCCCGTCGGGGTCGCTCGTCCCGCGCGCCGACGACCACTCCACCTTGCTCACGACTGCCGGGATGCAGCCGTTGATGCCGTTCTTTCTCGGCCACGAGTCTCCGCCAGCACCGCTGACCACCATCTCGCAGAAGTGCTTCCGCACCGTCGACATCGACGAGGTCGGGCTCGACGGCCACCACCTCACCTTCTTCGAGATGCTCGGCAACTTCTCGTTCGGGCAATACTTCAAGGAGGGCGCGATCGAGCTGGCGCGCGAGTTCGTCCAGGACCGGATGAAGCTCGACTGGAACCGTGTTTGGGCGACCGTCCACGCCGGCGATCCGCAGCTGAGACTCGGTCCAGACGAGGTCGCGATCGAGCTCTGGCGCCGCGTCGGGATGCCGTCCGAGCGGATCGTGCCGCTGCCGACCTCGGAGAACTTCTGGTCGGTTGGGGGTCCTGGCCCGTGCGGGCCCGACTCGGAGCTCTACTACGACTGGGGAGCCGAGCACGGCTGCGGCGAGCCCGACTGCGCGCCTGGGTGCACGCGCTGCGAGCGCTTTCTCGAGTTCTGGAACCTCGTCTTCATGGAATACGAGCTCCACGCCGACGGCACGCTGGCGCCGCTTCCGGCAGAGAACATCGACACCGGCCTCGGGCTGGAGCGAGGGAGCGCGATCCTCCAGGACGTGATGTCCGTGTACGACACAGATGGGTACCGGCAGATCATGGACTGGATCGCCGCGGAGTCCGGCGTGGCGTACGGGGACTCGCCGGCCGCGACGAAGGCCCACCGCGTGCTCGCGGATCATGGCCGTGGAATGACGTTCCTCGTGGGAGACGGCGTGACGCCGTCCAACGAGGGTCGCGGCTACGTGCTGCGACACATCATCCGCCGGGCCGTCCAGCAAGCGCAGCGGATCGGCCTCCAAGAGGTGCACCGGCTGTCCGCGGTCGTCGTTGAGCAGATGGCCGCCGCGTATCCCGAGCTCCCCGGCCAGGCGGAGGAGATCGCCCGCGTGGTCCGGCAGGAGGAGGAGCGCTTCGGCGAGACGCTCGAGCGCGGGCTGCGGCTCTTCGAAGAGCTCGCGGATAACGAGTCGATCTCGGGCGAGCAGGCATTCGCGCTCGCGGCGACGTATGGCTTTCCGCTCGAGCTCACCGTGGAGCTGGCCTCGGAGCGAGGCCAGCTGGTCGACGTCGACGGCTATCGGACGGCGATGGAGCAGCATCGCGAGATCTCCCGCGCCGGCGGCTCGACCGAGCTCCAGCGCGCGGCCGACTTCGCGCGCGACGCCGAATTCGAGACGGAGTTCGTCGGATTCTCGAAGACCGACGTGCTGACGCAGATCGGCGCGTTAGAGGAGCTCGACGAGGGTCTCTTCCTCGCGAAGCTCCGGGAGTCCCCGTTCTACGCGTCGGGGGGCGGCCAGGTGACGGATCTGGGCTGGATGGAGCGCGACGACGACTCCGGGATGCGAGCCGAGCTCGTCGAGGCCTTT
>Ga0224510_10000546_pt1 | contig 28244 bp, 26 predicted proteins | sample SF_May12_sed_USG_FD_170161 | JGI IMG/M metagenome (GOLD analysis project Ga0224510, IMG submission 170161) | Sediment microbial communities from San Francisco Bay, California, United States - SF_May12_sed_USGS_4_1 | ecosystem: Environmental > Aquatic > Marine > Sediment | place: USA: California... | reverse complement strand
CAAAGCGGTTTCTTACCCCTCCCACCCCCTGGAAGCGGCCCCAATCTGGATGGGTTATTTGTGATCAGTGAAAAACAACAACTTGCGAGTGAAATTGGCGGAGAGGGTGGCAAGTTTTTGATTTCCAAGGAATTCCGAGGGTTTCCGGAATTCGTTTTGCCTCTTGAACTTAGCAAAATTGACGACTAGGGTCGAACGAGGAAATCTGGCCAAAGCCGGATCGCGAACGTAGACCAGGTCGTTGACCATTTTCGGGGTGCTGAGTTTGGCGGAGAGAATTACTGCTTTGTTTGTACGGCATATTAAGCGGCCTGGCCGGTATTGCGACGGCGGCAATTTGTATCTTCAGGTCCGCAAGTCGACCAGCAAGAAATCACCCGATTCGGTGAACAAGTCGTGGGCATTTCGATACGTGCGGCACGACAAACAAACCTGGATAGGGCTAGGTCCGTATCCCGATATCAGCCTTGCTGAAGCGCGTGAGCTCGCGACACAGCAGCGCAAGAAGCTGCTGCAGGGCATCGATCCGCTAACCGACAAACGGGCTCGGCAGCGAGACGCACGGGTGGCTCGGGGCAACATGCTGAGCTTTGCCGACTGCGCCGAGCGCTACATTGAGTCGCAGGCTCCCGGCTGGAGCAATCCGAAACACATCGACCAGTGGCGAAACACCCTCAAGAATGTGGCAGGACCGATTTTCGGCCACCTGCCAGTCGATCAAATCGACACGGCGCTTGTCATGCGTTGCATCGAACCGCTCTGGACTACCAAGACCGAGACCGCGAGTCGCCTTCGGGGCCGTATCGAGTCCGTACTGGACTGGGCGACGGTGCGCGGCTACCGGGGTGGCGACAACCCGGCCCGCTGGCGCGGGCACCTCGACAAGCTGTTACCAAGATCGAGCCTGGTTGCCCGAGTGAAGCATCACGCGGCACTGCCGTACACGGAGGTGGGCAAGTTCATGCAGCAGTTGCGAGCCGATAGCGGCGTTGCCTCGCGGGCGCTCGAGTTTACGATCCTGACGGCTGCACGGACCAACGAAGTGCTCCAGGCTGAGTGGTCGGAGTTCGATCTGGACCTCAAAACCTGGTTCGTCCCCGCCGAGCGCATGAAGAGCAAACGTGAGCACCGGGTGCCGCTGTCGGATGCGGCCGTATCGCTACTCAAGGCAGTCGACGGCCGCAGTCAGCGCTATGTGTTCCCTGGCCACAAGCGCGGCAGTCACCTGTCCAGCGTCGCCATGCTGCAAGTGCTGAAACGCCTCGAGCGGATAGACATCACAGTTCATGGCTTCCGCTCTACGTTCCGCGACTGGTGCGCGGAAACGACCAACTACCCGGCGGATGTTGCGGAGATGGCGCTGGCGCATGTACTACGCGACAAAACTGAGGCGGCCTATCGGCGTGGCGACCTATTAGAGAAACGCGCCCGGCTGATGGCAGACTGGGCGGACTACTGCAGCAAGCCAGCAACACCGGCGAAGGTTTTGGCGATTCGACAAGGTATGGGCTGAAGACGTTGACGATGCCGCCCTTATCACGGCATCGGCCTGCCTGGCATGGGAACTAACGACTGCTACGATGGCAATTGCAGCCGCTCGAACGGCCGCTTTCGAGCTACAATGACGGACAGAAAATGACCCTATGTATGGACTCCTCCAACCTAATTTCTTAGGTTGGAAGTCGACCAAAACCCAAAGGGAGTCCATACATGAGCTATTCAACAACAGTCGGGGTCGACTTGGCAAAAAATGTTATTCAGATTTCGGTCGTATCCGGCCGAGGCAAAGAACTTTCCAACCGATCTCTCACGCGCAAGAAGTTTGCCGAGTTTCTGGGCAAGCAAAGCCCGTCGCTGGTTGCATTTGAAGCCTGCGCGAGCGCGCATTACTGGGCGCGCGCGGCGAAGCGTCACGGTCACTCAACTCGGATTATTCCGGCCAAGGCAGTTGCACCGTTTCGACAAGGTCACAAGACAGACAGCAATGACGCGTTGGCTGTCGCAGAAGCGGCGCGACGACCGAACATCAAAGATGCCCCGATGAAGACGGTTGAGCAGCAAGGTTTGCAGTCGATCCAACGGTCGCGGTTTCTCCTGATCCAGGAGTGCATTGCTTTATCGAACCATATGCGCGGCATCCTTCTAGAGTTTGGCGTGACAATCCCGCAGGGCTTTGCTTCGCTGTTACGCACACTACCGGAGGTGCTGGAAGACGGTGACAACGATCTGCCCGACCTATACCGGCCGACATTGCACCGTCTCTACGGTCGCATGCTCGAGCTGCGTATCGACATTGAAGCCATGACCAAGGAGATCGACAGCCTGGTGAAGCGGCACCCGGTGTGCAGTAAGCTGACGGCACTGGAAGGCGTCGGTCCGATCGGCGCGCTGTCGTTGTATGCGGCACTCGGCTCGGGTGCCGCGTTTACCAAGAGCCGCGAGTTCGCGGCCTACCTCGGCCTAACACCGAGGCAGCACAGCAGCGGTGGAAAAACCAACATCGTGGGCTTGAGCAAGAAGATCGGTAACCGCAGGTTGCGATCGATCCTGATCCAGGGTGCGCTCGCCTATGTTTACCGCATGAAGGAGCCACGAACGAGCAAGGATCGCTGGCTGAAGGATCTCATCGAGCGAGCCGGACCGCGACGTGCGGCCGTTGCGCTCGCCAACAAAAATGTACGAACCGCCTGGGCGCTTGTAACCCAGGGAACTGAATACCAACGTCGAGAGCAACTGGAGATGGCTGCCTAGAAAGTCCTGCCTACAGAAACCACGTAACAGGTAAAGATATCTGCTCCGGTCAAACCTGCACCGCTTTGAGGCCCTAGAGCCCACTGACCCTTAGAGGAACCGAAGAGCGAATACATAGCGGGCCAGGAGATAGCCTCTCCAACAAAAGGCCGAATATACAAACGCGTCTGAATTCTGTTTACGAAATCTGTTTGCTAGACTGGAGGAGTCCATATACAAAGCGGGCGTTGAGACGTCCAACGTCGCGAGCCAATATCAAGATCGTATAATCCGGAGAATTGAAGCTATGGCTGCGAAGACCGAATTCGTTCTGAATTGGCGCCAAGCGGTTGTTGACGTATTTCTTATTGTCATTGGCGTGTCGATCGCGTTGGCGGCGGACTCCTGGTTAGGTGACAGAGTCGAACAAGCCCGAACCGACCAGCTTCTCGATGCATTGGAAGACGAGTGGACTGCGGAACTTGATCGTATCGATGTGAGCCTTGAAAAATTGAGCCGGGCTGCGACGAATACAATTCGGATTATCTATTTCCGTGCCGAGGACCTGAAAGATTTGTCGGATAAAGAGGTGGAGGCGCTGTGGAATGCGTCGTTTTCGTCCACATTCAAACCGTCTAACGGGGCGCTCAGCACCCTCATGGTAGACGGCGTGCAGAACATTGAGGATAGGGATTTGAGGTTGGCCATCGCGTCTTGGCGCACTGTCCTGGCCGAGCTGGACGCGGAGCAGGCGGCCGTGCGTGAACTGGGCACGCTTACGATAAGGAACGTTGAAGCAAGGATCGCCCGCAACTCGGGTGCGGCAATTTTGGAAAATGCAACGGCGTATGATTACTATTTGTCCTATGGCATAGGAACGGCATCTTTTTTGCGTGCCGCGATTGCCGACGACGAGTGGCTTGTCCTACAGAGTCAATTGGTGAGCCTTCTGTACGACTACCGACAGCAGTTGGTGTCGGTGCGAGAAATCCTAAAAAGTAATCTCGATTTACTCCGTGCACGAGCAAAACATTAGTGTGCGCCATCGCTTCGAATGGCTGCTATTGGCCGCACTGCGACAGTGGCCTTGGCTTCAACGTGACTTCCGCTTTGCCCCTGAAAGCAGCCGGCCAGGCTTTTCGCGCTATACTTTCCGCCTGTGACCCAGAAGAGACGTTCGCGGCGACCGACTTTGCCGATACCCGCGAGTCCAAACTTTTTCGACCGATCAAAACTGGAGTATTGCCATGCCGTCACCGCACGATGCCGGAGCGTCGCCCGAATCGAAAAGCCCCGTAGGCGACGTGTCGCTTGTCCGGCTTTACGTTCTGCGCGCGACCTACCTTCTTCTGATCGTCGGGCTGGGCGCAATGATCGTGCCTCCATTGTTCGATCACGCGCCGATGTCGCGAGGCGTGATCGCGAGCCTGCTCGGCGGCGTTTGGCTGTTGGCCTTTATCGGCCTAAGGTACCCACTGCAGATGCTCCCGCTGCTGATGTTCGAGTTTGCCTGGAAGACCATCTGGCTTATCTTCTTTGGTATCCCACAGTGGTCTGCCGGGCAGATGCCGCCATCCTTTACCGAGGACTTTCAAAATATCGTATTCGGCGTGATTCTAATGCCGCTCGTTATCCCATGGGGCTATGTTTATCGCCACTACATCTTGCAGCCTGCGGCGCGTTGGCGCTGATTGGCCTGTGTCCGCTCCTGGCCGACTGCTGCCCGCCGAGATTGAACAATGTGAGTGACTGCTATACTTCGCATTGCAGCCTGTCAGTGCATTACGCCCTGGCAGGCTGCAGGTGACCCTAGTCGGTTGTAGCGTGGAGGAGGAGTTTGTCCAAGCTCACGAAGTGCAAAGACTGCGGAAATCAGGTTTCCAAGAAGGCGGATGCCTGTCCGAGTTGCGGCGCACGGTTTGTACAACGTTGGTACGAAATACGAGCATCAAATCTGTTGGGATGCTTAGTATGGTTCGTAGTAATAGGCGTATTGATACTCGGCTTCGCTAGTTGGACGGCAGATTGAGCGACTGAATTTGGCCGTTCTGAGACAGTCGCAATTGAATTAGACGAGCGGCTGGTTTGCGCTCGGAAGCAGCCGTGCAGGTGCTAAACTGCTGGCAGGCTGTTGCTGACCCTTTCCGGCCGGACACAAACTCGCAAACTAGTTCGCCAATAAACACAAGTATGCCTCTTGATCGCGAAAAGCTTCACCGAACAATCCAATTCGTGATCGACCTACTGGCAAACCAAGACTACGCGGAACTCGAAAAGGTCACAGACAGCATTCGGATGCGCGCTGAGGAGATGGGCGAAGCAGTCGGTGCATATCCCGGCGAAATTGTCGCTAAATTTCGACCAGATGACATTGATGTAGTCCGGATCGACACGCCGATAGAAGAATGCTGGAGTGTCAACGTTCGCCTCCACACAGATCGGGAAGGCCCGTCTGATCTAACGGCATCTCTGACACTTATCGAGGATGGGTCGCGGAATTACCGAGTGGAATTGGACGGCATTCACGTCTTGTAACGGTTCAAGCGCCACCGGCTGGTTTTGGCCGTTAGCGGCCCCTCGTATTTTCCCCAAAGCAGACACTTGAGCGGCCGCTTTGGCTCATAGCAGCCGCTCGCGATTGCAGTGGTGCCGGCCATCACCGGCGTGACTTTCGGGGACCAAATTCGGAACGTGCCGGAACGTCCCGGAAGGGTAGATGGTGGGCCCGCCAGGACTCGAACCTGGGACCAAGGGATTCACTTTTGCCACTCATTTCTGAGTGGAGTGGACTATCTCATCACCCTCAACCGAATTGTTAGGGGCGGGACGCTCTAGCCTGTTATTAAGAACACTAAAGTTCTCAGGTAGTCTCTGCACCTTCCGGCGGTGTACCACCGGCTTGGCTCAGGGTTGCCATCAGCCGCGCTGCTAAGGTTTCCCTGAATTCATCCCGTTCATTTTGCGCCTCTCGGCACAAACGCACCTTTCTTGATGAGTCCCCTGCTCTAACCAACTGAGCTACAGGCCCAAACTTTCCTTCCACCCCCCTCGCGGGGCAGCGAATCTTAGCAGATTCCATAGTGCCAGTGCGATGCAAAATTGGCACCTGCCGCGGTCGTTGACCGCCACTTGCCATTCAGTTTCAATCAGCTGAGCCAACGCACGTTTGAAGGCCATGCGATGAAATTTGTTCGCCCGTTTCGTTTTTACGACAACCGCCAGAAATACCTGGCGTTCGTCAATACCTGCAACGAAAAATGGCAAGTCGCAAAGCGCGTCGCACTGGAACTTGGCCAGTTGCGGCCGGAGCCACCCGCATTGCGCGTTTTCGATGCCGGTATGGGCGACGGCACAGTGCTGAGTCACACCATGCGGGCGCTACACTTTCATTATCCAACTCTGCCGTTCTATGTGGTCGGCAAGGAGATCAGTCTCGAAGACATTCGCCTGAGTCTCGAGAAGTTACCGGATCGTTTTATTGAACACCCGGCCAGTGTATTTGTGTTTACCAACCTCAATTATGCAGAGGCTCCCTGGTTACAGCCGCGAGCCGAGCACATGGTCGAGAACTTCAACTTCAGGGTGGTCGAGCTTGGCGGGACCAGCGCTTATGAGTATGGCCAGCAACTAGGCAGCATCGACGAGTTTCTGGTTGACGGCTGGCAGGCACGGGCCAGCGAAAAAACCGGCAACCCGCTGTACGTCAAGCCATCGGTGCTGGTCATGTATCGCAAGGATCAGCGCTTTCTGCTAGACAGCGTCATTCCCCGCATGCACATGTGCCGAGCGGACTATGACCTGGTGTTGGCGTCGCAGCCCTGGCGCGCGCGCATGGACGCAGAGTTCAAGGTGAAGTACGTGCTTGGTCCATTGACCAGGGCGCTGCGGCCGACCGGCCGCCTGCTGGCGGTGCACTCGATCGGCAATGATCCGGGGCTGGAACTGGTGCGCGAAATCTGGCCGAACGAAGATCCGTTCCAGGTCAATCGCCACGAGCTACTGCGCAAACTCAGAGTCATGCTTGGCGACGAAGTGCGGAACTTCGAGCTTGATGCTGCCGCAGATGACCGCGCCATCTTCCAGTTTCGTATGCACACGCTGCCGGACGAAATCGCCGAGAGTATCGGCACCTCGACATTATTTGCCGCATGGAACGCGGCCATCTACGTGGCACAAATTGAAGACCAGCGCCTCGAGGCGGCACTTGCCAAGTCACAATACCTGGAAGCCACCGCCAAAATTCTGCACAAACACAACGGGCTGTGGTTTAACGACGAAAGCTTCGTCGTCTCACGAATACCGGATTAGTCGACTCTAGTCGTCGATAAGGAAGCTGCGCAGCTGATCCGACCGCGTTGGATGACGCAGCTTGCGCAGCGCCTTCGCCTCGATCTGGCGAATCCGCTCACGAGTGACGTCAAACTGCTTGCCGACCTCTTCCAGCGTGTGATCGGTATTCATGTCAATACCGAACCGCATGCGCAGCACCTTGGCTTCGCGCGGCGTCAGTCCAGCCAATACGTTATGCGTGGTTTCCTTGAGCCCCTGCGAAGTTGCCGACTCGACCGGCGAATGCACTGTCTGGTCCTCAATGAAGTCACCGAGATGCGAGTCTTCATCGTCGCCAATCGGGGTCTCCATCGAAATCGGTTCCTTGGCGATCTTCAGCACCTTGCGAACCTTGTCCTCGGGCATTTCCATGCGTTCGGCGAGTTCATCCGGGAGCGGCTCGCGACCCATTTCCTGCAGCATTTGTCGCGAAATTCGATTCAGCTTGTTAATGGTTTCGATCATGTGCACTGGAATGCGGATGGTGCGTGCCTGATCCGCAATCGAGCGCGTGATCGCCTGCCGGATCCACCAGGTAGCATAGGTAGAAAACTTGTAGCCACGACGGTATTCAAATTTATCGACGGCTTTCATCAGACCTATATTGCCTTCCTGGATCAGGTCCAGAAATTGCAGGCCACGGTTTGTGTACTTCTTGGCAATCGAGATTACCAATCGCAGGTTTGCTTCGACCATTTCCTTCTTGGCGCGCCGCGCTTTGGCTTCGCCTATCGACATCTGGCGGTTAATCTCCTTGATTTCACCGATGTAAAGGCTGGTCTCGGTTTCGATCGCGATCAACTTGCGTTGCGCACGGAGGACATCGTCCCTGAGCTTTGCCAGCATCGACGAATGCTTGCGCTTGGCACGAATGTGCTTTTCGATCCAGGACAGATCTGTCTCGCTTTTCGGGAAACTCGACAGAAAATCCTTGCGTGGCATGCGTGCGTCGCGAACACAAATCTGCATGATCAGGCGTTCCTGCCGGCGTATCACCGACACCGCTTCGCGCAAACTGCGCACCAGTGCATCGAATAATTTTGGCGCCAGCTTGAGTTCCATGAGTTGCTCGGCCAACTCAAGTTGAGCCTTGATTGTTTTCTTGTCCCTGATGCCGTGCTTGCCGATATTGTCGATCGCGCGCTTATGCAGTTTACGAATGACTTTGACACGAGCGGCAACTTCCTCGGGATCGGGGCCGGTATCAATAACCGCCTCTTCGGCATCGTCATCTTCATCAATTTCGTCAGACTTTGGTTGCGGCGCACTGATTTCGTCAGGTGCGTTCGGATCAATAAAGCCAACAACAAAGTCCTGCATGCGGGTTTCTCCCGCAACCACCGCGTCCGAAACGCTCAGCAGCAGATCAATAGTGGGCGGGAAGTGCGCCATGTGCCACTTGACCTGGTTCAGGCCTTCTTCAATTCGTTTGGCGATTTCGATTTCGCCTTGCCGGGTCAACAATTCCACGGTACCCATTTCACGCATGTACATGCGAACAGGATCCGTGGTGCGACCGAATTCGGCATCCACACTTGCGAGCGCAGCTTCGGCTTCCTCGGCGGCATCCTCGTCATTCGAGACTGCGGAGTCCGATAACAGGATCGACTCTGCATCCGGCGCTTTTTCATACACCGTAATGCCCATGTCATTAATCATGTTGACGATGTCTTCGATCTGTTCCGGATCGACGATATCGTTCGGCAAGTGGTCGTTGACCTCGGTATAGGTCAGATAACCTTGCTCCTTGCCGCGAGCAATCAGATTCTTGAGTTGTTGTGCCTGTTTGTTGCCCTTAATCACTGCGCGCTTTTCGCCCAAGATGGAACGACCTCGAAGTCAAAAATACAAACGCGCGATTGTACTAGCCGCCAGCAGCTCAGGCTAGACAATTCTTGGTCGGATTGCGTCCTAGAGGAACTGGCGCAATTCCGACTTTTCATCGTCTGTAAGTGAGTTAACTCTTTGTTTTTCAATTAAAAAATCGATTCTCTCGCGGCGCCCGGCCAGTGCCAGCTGGTCCAGGCAGGCGGCAAGTTCCAGCGCCGCGTCAAACTCGTCCTCGTCCGGAACCTCGACCGCGGCCAGCTTGCCCAGGTGGCGGCCCCGCTCATCGTGGCGCCAGCGCTCAAGCAAACCTGCGGTCGTGATGTTCGGCTCGGCCTGTGCGGTCTCAATCAGGTCCTGCAAGACATCGATGCCGGGACGGCTGAGGCCGGCGAGTTTTTCGATGTCCAGCTTGTCGGCCGCTGCCGGATGGTTGAGCAACAGGGTAATCGCGCGCCGCACCACCGACGGCTGGCCGGACTTCAGGCTTGCCGCTGTATTTCCAGGTCGGGCCAAAGGTCCCTTCGGGCCGGACTGTTTCGATGGCTTCGCAGTTTGTTGCAGCATTTTCCCGAGTCTCGCGGCACTCAGTCCGACACTCTCTGCCAGGCTGGCTGTGAGCAACTCGCGGTACACACCTTGGGGAATACTGTTCACCAGCGGTCTTGCGAGTTCTGCCAGCCGCGCCTTGCCGTCCACGCTTTGCATATCCACCTGGCTGGCCAGTTCGCCAATCAGGAAATCGGACAAGGCGACGCCGCCATCCAGCGCGGCAACGAACGCGGCAGCGCCGAACTCATTGACGTAGCTGTCGGGGTCGTGCCCCTCAGGCAGGAACACGAAACGAATCTGTCGTCCCTCGCGAATCTGCGGCAACGCGTTTTCCAGCGCGCGCCATGCGGCAGCTTTACCGGCCCGGTCGCCATCGAAGCAGAACAGCACATTGTCGGTGAGGCGGAAGAGCAGATTCAGGTGCTCCGCTGTCGTGGCAGTGCCAAGAGTTGCAGTAGCAAAGTCGATACCGTGGCGCGCAAGGGCCACCACATCCATGTAGCCCTCCACGACGACGAGCCGGTCGATGTGCCGCAGGGCCTGGCGCGCCTCGTACAGACCATAGAGTTCGCGGCCCTTGTGAAACAGTACGGTCTCCGGCGAATTCAGGTATTTCGGCTCGCCATCGCCAATCGCCCGACCGCCGAAACCGATGCAACGGCCGCGCTGGTCGCGTATCGGAAACATGATACGTTCACGGAAGCGATCGTAATGCTTGCCGTTGTCCTTGCGGATGATCAGGCCCACGGCGAGCAGGCGTTCGACGGCTTCCGGCGTTTTGCCGAACTTGTCGAGAATTTCGCTCCAGCCATCCGCGGCGAAACCAATGCCAAAGCGGCGCGCGGTATCGGCGTCGATGCCACGACCAACCAGGTAGTCCGTGGCGAGCTTGCTTGCACGCAATTGCGCCTGCCAATGCTTCGTGACGCTTTCGGTCAGCGCGAACAAATCGTCGTAGCGGCGCGCCGGACGATCGCCTTCATCCCGAGGCACCTCGACACCCATGCTGCTGGCCAGGCTCTCGATTGCTTCAACGAAACTCATGTGATCGAATTCCATGAGAAAGCCGATCGCTGTGCCATGCGCGCCGCAGCCGAAACAGTGGTAGAAACCCTTGCCCGGACTGACGGTAAACGACGGCGACTTTTCATCGTGAAAAGGGCAGCAGGCCTTGAATTCGCGGCCGGCTTTTTTCAACTGCACGCGCCGGCCGATGACTTCGACAATATCGGCGCGTGCGATCAGGTCATCAATAAAATCCTGGGGAATTTTTCCAGCCATAGCGTCTTGAACGGCAGCTCTGCAGTACCGGGTCTATAAATCATAGCTATAACGGCGCAATGCGCCAGTGCTAGGCGAGGCGTGCTTTTACTTTGGCGCCAACAGCGCCCATGTCGGCTCGGCCAGCCGCTTTTGTTTTTATTTCCGCCATGACCTTGCCCATGTCGCGAATACTGGCTGCGCCTGTTTCAGAAATCGCGGTAGCAATCAGCGCGTCGAGTTCCGCGTCACTGAGCCGTGCCGGCAAATACGTGTCGAGAATCGCGATTTCTGCGAGCTCGATGTCAGCAAGGTCCTGGCGAGATCCGGCTTGAAACTGCTCGACGGAATCCCGACGCTGTTTGACCATCTTGTCGAGCACTGTAAGCACGGCGGCATCGTCCATCACAATGCGCTGGTCGACTTCTACCTGCTTGATGGCGGCAAGGATCAGGCGCACGACTCTGAGCCGCTCTTTCTCACCGGATTTCATTGCCGACTTCATGTCGTCGGTGATTTGCGCTTTCAAGGACATTGGTTTGACTAAAGCCCCAGGGGTGTGGAGCGAGGGGTGCCCGGTATGGCCCGGTACATCACTAGTACAGGCGAGTGCGCTTTGCGTCGTCCCGGGATACCCGTTTCAGGTGCCGCTTTACGGCCGCCGCTTTCTTGCGTTTGCGCTCCTGGGTCGGCTTCTCGTAAAACTCGCGCCGACGCAGCTCGGTCAAAATGCCGGCCTTTTCGCAGGCACGTTTGAAGCGACGCAAAGCGGCGTCGAAATACTCATTCTCTTTTACGCGAACACTGGGCATACGAATTCTGGTCTTCTGGACAAGTGAAAATAAATAAACCCGGCACTTGGCCGGGGCGGAGCCGCGTATTATAGCGGCATACGCAAGCCAAATCCAAGCCCCAAGACCGCCGAGTTACAGGGGTCAGAGCCCTTTTTCTCAAAAAGGGCTCTGACCCCTTTGAGTTATGATGCACAGCCTATGAACATTCTTGGCATTGAAACCAGCTGCGACGAGACCGGTGTCGCACTGTACAGCACCGAGCACGGGCTTTTGGCCGATGCATTGCACAGCCAGGTCGACCTGCATGCCGTGTACGGTGGCGTGGTACCCGAGATTGCGTCCCGGGACCATATCCGCCGGCTTTTGCCGCTTGTCAGGCAGGTGCTGGCGCAGGCGGGTGTCGAGCGGCCGGACGCGATTGCATATACGGCGGGTCCGGGCCTGGTCGGTGCCTTGATGGTGGGCGGCGGCATGGCAAATGGCCTCGGGTTCGCATGGGATTGCCCGATCATTCCCGTGCACCATATGGAGGGGCACCTGCTGGCGCCGATGCTCGAGGACAACGCGCCGGATTTCCCTTTTCTTGCGCTACTGGTATCCGGCGGTCACACCATGCTGGTCGGGGTGCGCGGCCTGGGCGAATACCAGCTCCTCGGCACAACGCTCGACGATGCGGTCGGTGAAGCATTCGACAAATCGGCGAAGTTGCTGGGTCTCGGCTACCCGGGCGGACCGGCGTTGGCCGCGCTGGCGGAATCCGGCAACGAAACTGCGTTTGCATTGCCGCGACCGATGCTGAATCGTCCCGGGTCGGATTTCAGCTTCAGCGGACTGAAAACCGCGGTGATGTTGATTGTGAGGGACGCCATCGAACGCGGCAGCCTTGATGCAAGACGTGCTGATATCGCGGCTTCGTTTCAGCGTGCGGCCGTGGATACGCTTGTTGGCCGGACATTGCAGACGGCACGACGGGAACAATACGGGAGGGTGGTCATTGCCGGCGGAGTGGGTGCGAACAGGCTATTGCGCAAGGAGATGGGCGAGCGCTTTGACGGCGATGTGTATTATCCACGCATGGCATATTGCACGGACAATGGCGCGATGATTGCGGTGGCCGGCGCGCTGCGGTTCGCGGATGCGGAGCAGGCCAGCGAAATTCGTGCCCGCGCACGCTGGGCGCTGGACTCCCTGGCTGGTCCCGGCGTTGCCACCGTATAGGACCACGACGCGATGGACCTTATTTTTCTTAATGAGCTGCGGGTCGAAACCGTGATTGGCATCTGGGACTGGGAACGCAAAATTCGCCAGATCGTGGCCATCGACCTGGAAATGTCAGCTGATATTCGGAAGGCGGCTGCCAGCGACAGCGTCAAAGACACACTGGACTACAAGGCGGTGGCAAAGCGCATCCAGGCGTTTGTCAGCGGCTCCAGCTTTCAACTCGTTGAAACGCTGGCGGAACATATCGCTGCGATCGTGCTCAATGAATTTTCGGTCGCCTGGGTACGGGTTCGCGTCAACAAACCCGGCGCCATCAGAGGTGCGAAGGATGTTGGTGTGCTGATCGAGCGCGGCACACCTCCGGCATCGGCCTGAGCCGTGGCAAGGGTTTATCTTGGGCTGGGCAGTAACATTGAACCACAGAAAAATCTGCGCCTTGGCATAACAGAACTTGGCAAACGTTTTGGTATGTTGGAGCTTTCAGGTATATACCGAAATGCCGCGATCGGATTCGATGGCGACGAATTCCTGAATCTGGTGGTGGCGCTCGAATCGGACGCAAGCCCATTGGCCGTATACGAAATTCTGGACGATATCGAGCGGTTGGCAAAGCGGCAGCGCGACGCGCCACGTTTTGCAGCACGAACGCTGGATATCGATTTATTGCTGTACGGCGACTTGATCTTGAACGAAGCACCGCTGCAAGTGCCAAGGGTCGATATTCTCGAGTACAGTTTCGTGCTCGGCCCGCTGGCTGAAATTGCGCCGAATCTGCGCCACCCTGAGACCGGGAGATTGATCACGGAACACTGGGCGGAATTTGACAAAGATCGTCATCCGTTGGTATTGACGCGCGTTTCACTTCGAGATACGGGAGAAAATCTTGCGTAACAGCCTGGTAATGATTGCCGGCCTGATACTGGCCGCCTGTGGCAGCTCCGACGGCAACAGGGGCAACGCGGGCGGAGGCCTGGATTCCTGCTCCAACAATGACCAGAAACAGTTCGTCTGGGATGCCATGCGGGACTGGTATCTGTGGAACAATCTACTGCCAGGAAATATCCTGCTGAGCGACTATGCTTCCCCGGAGGCCTTGCTCGATCACCTGATGAGCTACAGCCCGGACGATAGCAACGGTGCGCCGCTCGATCGTTTCAGTTTCATCGGCTCAGCCGCGGCGGACGCAGCATTTTTCGGCGAAGGTCAATATGAAGGCTTTGGCTTCAGTAGCAAACAGTTTGCCGCCGATGACATCCGATTGACGCAGGTATTTGCAGACAGCCCGGCTGACCTTGGTGGCCTCGCGCGCGGCCAACGCATCCTCGAAATTAATGGTCGTACAGTTGCCGCGATTCAGGCCGCCGAAGGCATTGACGCCGTCCTTGGCACGTCGCCGCTTACCTTTGTCATGCAGCAGCCTGATGGTGCACAACTGACAACCACGATTGCGCGCGACATCGTCACCATTACGCCGGTACCACAGTATCGATTGATTGACGCAGGCGATGGCAGTGGTCGCCTGGTTGGTTATATTGAGCTGGCCAGCTTTATCGGCACCGCAGACGACGCTTTAAATGCGGTATTTGCCAAGTTTGTCGCCAATGGCATCAACGACGTCATACTGGATCTGCGTTACAATGGTGGCGGCTTGGTCAGCACGGCAAATTTGCTCGGCGATCTCCTCGGCGGCGACGTTGCCGAGAACTTGCTGTTTTCTGCTACCCACTTCAACGCCGATCGTGCCGCGGCAAACGATTCGAGTAATTTTTTCGATCGACTGGCCGCCTCGATGAGCCTGTCGCGCCTGGTTGTGGTCGCAAGCGACCGCACTGCGTCAGCCAGTGAACTCGTGACCAACAGCATGATGCCGCATGTCGAGGTGGTAATTGTCGGCGATACAACCTTTGGCAAGCCGGTCGGCCAGGTTGGATTTGAATTCTGCAGCAAGATTTTGCGGCCGACCGCGTTCCAGACAGTGAATGCCGATGGTTACGGCGACTATTTTGACGGTATTCCTGTGGACTGTCCGGCAACCGACGAACTTTCAATTGCGGTGGGAGCGGATGCCGACCCGAACGTGATCGCGGCAATGGCATATCTTGATACCGGCGCCTGCCCGGTCGTGGTGGCGCCGACAGTCTCCAAAGCACAGGCTACACAGCAGACCGGCCTGCCGGAAAGTCGATCGCAGCGTCCTGCACCGCCTTGGCGGGAATTCGCCGGCGCGTATTAAGCAATGAACAAAAAGGGGTCAGAAAAAGGGGTCAGAGCCCTTTCTGGAAAAAGGGCTCTGACCCCTTCTTGTAATGCAACTACCAGCCTATCGATCGGCCACCGTCGACGGCGATGATCTGGCCGGTAACGTAGTCGGCGTCACGCACCAGGTAAAGCACGCAGCTTGCGATGTCCCCAGGGTCGCCGGGCCGCCCCGCCGGGACCTGGCGCAATATTGCTGCCTTGGTTTGTTCCGTGAGGCCCGCATCCGGCCACAGTATGGCACCCGGCGATACGCCGTTAACGCGAATCTCGGGTGCGAGGTCCTTTGCCAGCGCGCGGGTCAACATGGCCAGCCCGGCTTTGGCCGAACCGTATAGCACGTGATGCCGCAAAGGCCGCTGCGCGTGAATATCAACGATATTGATGATGACCCCACGCGTTTTCCGCAGCTCAGCCAGCGCCGCTTGTGACAGAAACAGGGGCGCCTTGAGATTGCTGCCAACCAGGTCATCCCAATGTGCTGCCGTTATTTCACCCACAGGCGTAGGGTAAAAACTCGACGCATTGTTAATTAGAATGTCGAGCCGGCCCTGCCATGCGGTCACCTGGTCGATCAGTGCCGGCAATTTGTCGATCTCAGCGAGGTCAGCATGTACTGCAAGCGCTGAATCTGGCCGCAACGCATTCAAGTCAGCGCATAATGCGTCGGCCTCGGCGTGCGAGCCGCGATAGTGAATGGCGACACTCACGCCCTGACGATGCAGGCAACGGCTGATCGCCGCGCCGATGCGGCGCGCGGCGCCGGTAACCAGCGCGACTTTGCCTGTTAGGCTGGATGACGCAGGCATTGCTGCACCTCGTGGACTTGGCTCGACAGAAAGAATTATGCAACAAACTCAAGAACGAAGCCTGCCGATACCGGACGCGGATAGCGCCGCGCACAGCGATCGGGTCGCGAGCCACGTGCGTAGCTTGATCGGCAGCAGCTGCATCAGCTTTGCAGAGTATATGCATGCAGTCCTGTACACCCCGGGGCTCGGCTACTATGCCGCCGGCGCGACGAAGCTGGGCGCATCAGGAGACTTCATCACGGCGCCGGAGGTGTCGCCGCTGTTTGCCAGGGTGCTGGCGCGGCAATGTGCCACCGTGATGGCAAAGCTGTCATCGGCGTCGATTCTTGAGTTCGGTGCCGGCAGCGGACGATTGGCCGCGGACCTGCTGGCGCGCCTGGCGGAACTTGATGCGCTGCCGCATCGCTACATGATCTTCGAAGTATCTGCCGACCTGCGCGAGCGACAACAAACCATGCTGGCTTCAGCCATTCCTGAAATTTTCGAGCGCGTATGCTGGCTCGATCGCTTGCCCGTCGAACACCGCGGCGTCGTTATCGCCAACGAGGTCCTGGATGCACTGCCCGTTGAGCGATTTGTGCGCCGCAGTGACCATGTAGCGCAACTCTGTGTGGCACTGGAACAGGATCGACTCGTTCTGGTCGAGCGGCCTGCGCCAGCGATACTGGCGGATGCAGTGGCCGAAATCGAACACGACCTCGGCTTCACTTTGGCAGATGGATATGTATCCGAAGTCTGCCTGGCTGCCGAAGGATGGCTGGCGGACCTGGCCGGACTGCTGCACGAGGGGGTCGCGTTGCTGTTCGACTACGGCGTGAATCGGCGCGAATACTATGCCGTCGATCGCGACTCAGGCTGGTTGCGCTGCCACTTCCGGCACCACGTGCACGCCAACGCGCTCGCGTTGCCGGGTATCCAGGATATTACCGCCTGGGTGGATTTCTCTGCGGTCGCAGCGGCTGCTGCTGCACATGGCCTCAACATCCTGGGCTATGTCACTCAGGCCCATTTCCTGCTTGACGGCGGTCTCCGTGAGGAACTGGCTGGATTCGCCGAATTGCCACTTGCAACACAGTTGCAATTGTCCAGCCAGATTAAATTCCTTACGCTGCCCGGCGAGATGGGCGAGAACTTCAAATGCCTCGGACTGAGCCGCGGGCCGGCAGGTATTCTGGATAGCCTGGCGCGAGCGAACAGGGCGAACTCTTTATGAAAGTCATGTGCACAAGGTGGATCAGAGTATGAGTGGCCTGCAGGTCATCGTGCTTGCCATCGTGCAGGGCCTGACGGAGTTTCTGCCGATCTCGAGCTCCGGGCACCTGGTGCTGGTGCCGAGCGCATTTGGCTGGACCGACCAGGGCCTGGCTTTCGACGTCGCCGTGCATTTCGGGTCTCTGGCGGCCGTATTGACCTACTTTCGCGGCGACATTCGCGCATTGCTCTCCGGTACCGCGCAAATTCTTGGTGGCAAAGCGAACACATTCGAAGCACGCCTGGCGCTGGGGCTTGGCCTGGGAACGCTGCCGGGAGCTGTTGGCGGATTGCTGTTGGCGGGTTGGATCAGCAACAACCTGCGTAGCCCGGCGGTCATCGCGGTGACCTTGTCAGTATTCGCGGTACTGATGTGGCTTGCCGATCGGCTCGGCAGCAAAGATCGAATTTTGACCGGCGTTACCCTGCGGGACGCGTTGCTGATCGGGCTGGCGCAGATGCTGGCGTTGGTGCCCGGCACCTCACGCTCTGGCGTTACGATCACGGCCGCGAGGGCGCTCGGCTTTGAACGCACCGACGCGGCGCGCTTTTCGTTTCTGCTTGCGGTGCCAGTCATTCTGCTGGCGACAGCCTATGAACTGGTAGTACTGCTACGCGCCGATGCTGATGTTGCCTGGGGTCAGCTGTTTGCCGGAGCTGTAATTTCCGGCGTCATTGCCTACCTGAGTATCCGCTTCTTCATGCGCTTCGTTAATCGTGTCGGCCTGCTGCCCTTTGCCATCTATCGCATCAGCCTGGCAGCAATAATTCTTTATGTATTGGTCTAGGTGCCTGTTATGGCTGTTGCTGGCCAGTGGCGTGCGGGCCGAGAGTGCCGGCTACCTGCTCGGCGGTGGGCTTGAGTCCGCCTCCGACGATGGTTGGCGAGTCGCCGTTTTGGCAAGTGTCGGCCTGACACAGGACACGTGGTTGTCAGCCAGCGCTTCGTCCAGCCGAGTCGAGGTGCCGCTGCGCGGAGACAGCGACGTGGTGTCTGCCGATATTGAACTCGACCATTATTTTGACCCGATCGGCTTCACGATCGGTGCCGCCTACTGGGGTGATCCGGATCTGCTTGACTCCAATGATTTGCGCGCGTCGCTGTATTTCAGAAGCGACAAACTGACCCTGGGGACCGAGTTTGAAACGCGTGATTTTGATTTTACGATTCCGCCAACGGATTATTTCGCCGGCCGTGAGCTTACTTTCGATGCCAACGGCGTTGGTGCGCGGGCACGTTTCAAAACGGGCCAGTCGTTCAGCATCGGATTGTCCGCAATGCAGTATGACTACAGCGTCGATTTTGTGCCGAATGAGAATCGCGATGCGCTTCGGCTGATTACGGTATCGCGACTCGGCCTGATCAACAATCTGATTGACAGCCGGGCCAGCATCGACTTCGCTCTGGATGCCGGGCCAAGGCGCTGGGAGCTCGATTTCAGTACCTGGGAAGGTGCGCTCGACCAGGCGCGTACCCGATCTTTTACGCTGCGAATGTTGACACCACTGAATGAAGCGACTGACCTGGAGTTGGGCCTTGGCTATGACGACTCCGAGCTTTATGGCGACGTTACATTCCTGTCGATCTACCTGTATTTCTACGGTAGTTAAGTGCGAGTGCGGGCCTCGCCGACCCTGGCTATGCGGGCACGTCGGATAGCCTCAGCAATCCGGTCGGCATCGTGCTCGCGAGCAATTGCCGCACTATCGACGGCTGCCGCGGCAGCGAATGCTTCGCGCAACCAGCTTGCTTGCGGATAATCGCGATTTTCAAATTGGGTACGACCGCGGGCGTCCGCCTCGCAAACTTTAAGGAATTGCTCGAAACGTGCAGGGCGCCGGAAAGCGTCAGTTTTCTCCAGCACCCTGACCACGGTGTCGTCGCGCAACTCGCCCATGCGGTGGCAATGAGTATGGTATTCGGCGGCAAGCAGGCCGAGCTCACGGCAGGCCCGCGGTACGGGCAGGCGATCACACAATTCCTGGATCAGCTTGCAACCGCGCTGCTCATGGCCGGGGTGTTGCGGCAGATCTTTCGCGTCGGTCGTTGCCTTGCCGAGGTCGTGAACCAGCGCGGCAAAGCGAACCTCGACATCTGCGGATAGCCTGCTTGCCTGCTCCAGCGACATCAGGGTATGCAGGCCGGAGTCGATTTCCGGGTGCCACCTCGCCGGTTGCGGGATGCCAAAAAGCGCATCTACTTCGGGAAACAGCACCCGCAATGCGCGGCAGGCGCGCAGCGCCTCGAAAAATACACGCGGATCAGGTCCAGCCAAGGCCGCTTCAGTTTCTTTCCAGACCCGATCCGGAACCAACGCTTCAGCCTCGCCGGAATCCACCATTTGCCGCATCAGGTCGCGGGTCTCTGGCGCGATCCGGAAACCCAGCGCTGCGAAACGAGCCGCGAACTTCGCGGTTCGCAGAATGCGTACCGGGTCTTCAGCAAACGCGTCCGAAACGTGTCGCAAAATACCACGCCTGGCATCGTCAGCGCCGCCGAACGGGTCAATCAGTTTGCCGTCCTCGTCCCTGGCCATCGCGTTGATCGTCAGGTCACGACGACTCAGGTCTTCTTCAATGCTGACGCCCGGATTGGTGTTGAACGCAAAGCCGTGATAGCCCACCGCTGTTTTACGCTCGGTCCTGGCCAGCGCATATTCTTCTTTGCTTTGCGGGTGCAAAAACACGGGAAAATCCTTACCGACCGCCAGGTAGCCGGCCGCCGCAAGTTCGTCGGGCGTCGCACCCACGACACACCAGTCCCGTTCTTTGACAGGAATCCCCAACTGTTCATCCCGAACAGCGCCGCCGACAAGGTACACTTTCATCGGGCGATTCTAGCAAACGGAGACCGCTATGAACTCGATGATCGTCAACTGCGTTCGCAGAACGATCATGCTGATCCTGATGATGTCCCTGGCCGGCTGCTACTACCTGCAGGCGGCGCGCGGCCAGATGGAGATCGTGCGCAAGCGTGAACCAATTGCAGAAGTAGTAGCGGCGAGCGACACCACCGCGGAACTTGGCGCGCGTCTGCAGCTGATTGCCGAGGCGCGACAGTTTTCTATCGATGTACTCGGGCTACCCGACAACGACAGTTATCGCAGTTACGCGGACCTGGAACGCGACTACGTGGTCTGGAATGTGATCGCGGCACCAGAGTTTTCTTTGCAGGCCAAGACCTGGTGCTATCCCATCGTGGGCTGTGTCAGTTACCGTGGCTACTTTTCGGAGGATTCAGCGCGAAACCTCGCGGACAGACTGCGGCGTGATGGTTACGACGTCGCGCTGGGCGGGGTGGTCGCCTACTCAACACTGGGCAGGTTCAATGATCCGGTGCTCAGTACCATGATGCTCTGGGGTGATACTGACCTCATTGGGGTAATGTTTCACGAGCTGGCGCACCAGCTCCTGTATGTGAAGGATGACACTGGCTTCAACGAGTCCTTCGCCACAGCGGTAGCAGAGTTCGGCATGCAACGCTGGCTGGAGAGTCGCCAGCAGCCGGACGAGCTGGCGACCTGGCGGGAGCGCCGCGAGTCACGCGAACAATTCGCCGAATTGATAGCGGTTGCGCGTGAAGATCTGGACGCAATTTACCAAAGCCCGATAAACGAGACGGCCAAACGGAACCAGAAACAGCAGCGCTTGCAGCTGTTCGCGGCTGCGGCAAAAACGTTATTCGCAGCCGGACCGGCACCTGCGCCTGGCTGGCTGGACACCGAACTCAATAACGCTCGGCTTGTTGCAACGAGTTTGTATGAGGAGCGACTGCCGGAGTTTCGTGCGCTGCTTCTGGACTGTGACAATGACTTGCCATGTTTTTACCGCGCAGCCAGGAATCTCGCCGGTTCAAGTAGAGGCTCAGATCAGCGAATCTGCAACAATATTGCGCGATCGTCTCGTTGCACAAGCAGGAACAGCCTACTGCTCGCCGCCGCAATTGCCGCCAGGTCTTCAAGCTTGCGTACCTCGCGACGATTCGCAGCCGTGATGATGTCACCCGCTCGAAGGCCGCGTTGGGCGGCAGCACTGTCCGGAATTACACTGATGACCTCGATACCGCGAGACGTTGTCGCAGACGCTGCAGCAAACTCGGCGCCAGCGAGCCCTGGGTGAATGTCCACGCCCGAAGTCGGTGCCGATGGAACAGTTTGCTGGCGCAACGTTGCCGTAGTCGTCCTGGTCTCCTTGCCGCGAACATACTTGATGTCGATCGTTTCCCCAGAACCTCGCAGGCCGATCGCATTGCGCAGTTCGGCTGCATCTGTGATTTTTTCCTTGTTGACCTCAACAATGATGTCATCGACATGCAATCCGGCTTCCTCAGCGGCAGAACCAGGTTCGACCATTGAGATCAGAGCGCCACTGTCGACATCAATCTCGAGCGCTTTGGCAACTTCACGGTCGATTGTCTGGATAGAAACGCCGAGCAGACCGCGTCGAACCTCACCATGGTCCAGCAATTGCCGCATGATCGAGCTGGCAATAGTGGTCGGTACCGCAAATCCAATACCCACATTGCCGCCAGAACGGCTGATGATTGCAGAATTGATGCCGACCAGCTCGCCGCGCATGTTGACGAGCGCCCCGCCGGAGTTACCGGGATTAATCGATGCATCGGTTTGAATAAAGTCCTCGTAGCCTGCGCTGTTGATACCCGTGCGTCCCAGGGCACTGACAATTCCGGACGTGACGGTGTGCCCGAGCCCGAACGGATTACCGATCGCAAGTACGAAATCCCCGACTCGAACAATTTCCGAATCGCCTATGGGCATTTCAGTAAGCCCACCGGCGTCGACCTTGAGTACTGCTATATCGGTGGCGGCGTCGGAGCCCACAACTTCCGCATCCAGAATCTGTCCGCCTATCAGCGAAACCTGGATTTCGTCCGCATTTTCAACGACGTGATGGTTGGTCAGGATGTAGCCACGCTCGGCATCGACAATGACACCAGAACCGGCACTGGCAACTTCACGTGGTCCACCATAGCCATCCGGAATGCCGAAGAAGCGGCGAAATGCGTCGTCACCGAAAGGCGAGTTTTGTCGCACCGTTTGACTGACCCTGATATTTACCACGGCGGGTGTTACACGCTCGACAAGCGGTGCCAGGCTTGGCAACGGTTCGTCGTCGACCTGTGCGGGCAGGGCGGCCGTGGCAGCCGCGCCGCTTGACAGCAAGATCGCAGTCGCGATGAGTCGGGTTGTCAGGTTCATCAGGTGCCTCATGGTTCTGTCAATAAGAAAAGATTTCGGGCGCATTATCTCACTGCTTCAGGATGCACCAAAACAAGGATGCCCGAAAGCAACCTTTCGTTGCAGACGGGCAGCCTCTCGATTTCCGCGAAGCGTGTCGACCCAATCAGGCGGCTTCGACAGAGATGCGACGCGGTTGTACGGCGGCCTGCTTGGGAATCGAGATCTCGAGAATACCGTTGGCGCATTTGGCCGAAATGGCCTCTGCATCAGCCGTATCCGGCAAAGCGAAGCGACGTAGAAAACGACCGACCACGCGCTCGTATCGCGCTACACCCGCGATCTCGCTGCGCTCCTCGTTGCGGCGCTCGCCCGAGACACTCAGGATGCCCCTTTCCATGTTCACTTCGATATCGGCTGGGTCAACGCCTGGCAGATCCGCGCGCACGACGAAGCGATCTTTTTCCTCAAGAATATCCACAGCTGGTGCCCAGCTGCGCTCGTTGTCCCGGTTGATTCGATCCACCAGCGACCACGGTTCAAAACGTACTAAGCTCATGAATTTTCTCCTTCAGTTTGAATTTGCGCCACCCTTACCGGGGCATGGCGCGAAGCCTTGCTTGCAAGTCTAGATAGGGGTCGTGAACCTGATTTCAAGGCAAAAAACCGCCGAATTTCAGGTTGATTTTGAGTCCCGACCGTGGCCGCGGTCGTTTGACAAAATGCCACTATATCTAGTGAATTAATAGTTTCACAAAAGTGTCATTTCTTTTCGTCGTTTTTTAAAGTGCTTATTTCACTAGATCGCGTAACATATTGATAATACTGTAAGAAATGTACACGAGAAAATTCGCGCAAACCCTTGACAGTGACCCGATTCGGGCATAATCTTGCTCACGTTCGGGCACAACATCTTGTGTCCAATTACAGAAGGAAAAGAGGCCATTTCTGGCACTCGCCGCGCGAGTACACAATAGCGGTGAGCGGGCTTTGTTTTCTTCAAGAAAAATGCTGCAGGGGCAGTAGCAAGGGGTCTCCGATCGGAGAAACAAGGGAGAACACAAGGCATGAAGTCTGCCGTACATCGGGACGAACACACGGTTACCGACATAGAATTTCAAGCAGCGTCAGTCGATATTTGGGATGCGAAGTACCGGCTGACGGCGAAAGACGGACAAAAACTGGACGAGACGATCGACGACACCTACAAGCGTGTCGCGAAAGCGTTGGCCAGCGTCGAAGTCGAGTCGAAACGAGAGCACTTCTATAAGGAGTTCCTGTGGGCGTTGCGCAGTGGCGCGATACCGGCCGGCCGTATCATTTCCAACGCGGGCGCGAATGAGCACAAACCGGCCACATCCACCATCAATTGCACCGTATCCGGCACCATCGGTGACTCGATGGACAATATTCTCAACAAAGTGCATGAAGCTGGCCTGACTCTCAAGGCCGGCTGCGGTATCGGCTATGAGTTTTCGACCCTGCGACCGAAAGGCGCCTATGTGACCGGTGCTGGGGCCTACACGTCCGGCCCGTTATCGTTTATGGATATCTACGACAAGATGTGTTTCACGGTCTCGTCGGCAGGCGGGCGGCGCGGCGCGCAGATGGGCACGTTTGATGTTGGTCACCCGGACGTCCTGGAGTTCATTCGCGCCAAACGAGAGGACGGGCGTCTGCGGCAGTTCAACCTGTCGTTGCTGGTCAGCGATGAGTTCATGCAGGCCGTCATCAATGAGAGCGACTGGCAACTGGCGTTCCCGGTAACCCGGAAAGAGGTAAGTGACGAGCAACTGGATCTCACGGACCGCAGCCAGTTTGTCTGGCGCGAATGGCCCGAGGGCCGTAATTATGTGAGCGATGCGCGGGGGCTGGTAGCCTGCAAGATTTACAAGACGTTGCCAGCGCGCCGTGTCTGGGACCTGATAATGGCGTCGACCTATGACTTCGCCGAGCCAGGATTCGTGTTGATCGACAAAGTCAACGAGATGAACAACAACTGGTTCGATGAAAATATTCGGGCGACCAATCCCTGCGGTGAGCAACCGCTGCCGCCGTATGGTTCCTGTCTGCTCGGATCCGTCAACCTGACTCGTTTCGTTATCGATCCGTTTACGGATGCTGCGCGGTTTGATTGGGAAACCTTTCGTAAGGTGGTCAAGACCTTCACGCGCATGCTGGACAATGTGGTCGAGATCAACGGGCTGCCGTTACCCCAGCAGCGCAACGAGATCCAGAGAAAGCGGCGACATGGTATGGGTTTCCTTGGCCTTGGGTCGACGACCACGATGCTGCGCATGCGCTATGGTGATGCGAAGTCGATTGAATTTACCGAGGAAGTGGCGCGGCAGCTCGCCCTGGCCGGTTGGGAAGAGGCACTGCAACTGGCCCAGGAAAAGGGTCCTGCGCCGATCATGAACGAGCAGTTTGAAGTAACAGAGGCCATGTTGCGCAAGCGCCCCGAAATGGTTGCCGATGGCTACCAGGCGGGCGACAAGGTCGCTGGTCGTATCCTGCACGCGAGGTACAGTCGTTACATGCAGCGGATCGCGGCAGAGGATCCGACTTTGGTCAATGCTTTGGCCGAGGTTGGCGCACGCTTTACGCACCACAGCTCAATCGCCCCGACCGGTACGATCTCTTTGTCGCTGGCGAATAATGCCAGTAATGGCATCGAACCAAGTTTCGCGCACCATTACTTTCGTAACGTCATTCGTCAGGGCAAGAAGACCAAAGAAAAAGTCGATGTCTTTTCTTTCGAATTGCTGGCCTACCGGGAACGAGTCAACCCGGCGGCAATGCCGAATGGTGCGGTCGAAGAGGCCCGCAATAATTTGCCGGACTATTTCATAACAGCAGAGGACGTTTCACCGAAGTCGCACGTCGATATCCAGGCGGCAGCGCAAAAGTGGGTTGATTCGTCGATTTCCAAGACCGCGAACGTGCCGACGGACTTTCCGTATGAGCAGTTCAAAGACGTTTATCTGTACGCGTATCAGCAGGGGCTAAAGGGTTGCACAACCTTTCGTTTCAACCCGGAGGCATTCCAGGGCGTCTTGGTGAAAGAGAAAGACCTGAAAAATACAGAGTACAAATTCGAATTAGCGGACGGTACTACTGTCACAGTGAAGGGCGATGAGGAAATCGAATACGACGGAGAGGTGCACACCGCTGCCAATCTCTTCGATGCACTTAAAGAAGGCTATTACGGAAAATTTTGAGCAATCCAATGATTAGCATAGACAAGAAGATAGTCGGCTACTCGGTGTCGCAGGCGCAAGCCGAGCAAAAAGTCGAAAAACCCGAATACAAGCGTGAGGGCGGCGGCAAAGGTGCCGAAGTCATACGCATGCATGAGAAACTGGAACGGCCCGAGGTCCTGGTGGGATCGACATACAAAGTCAAGACGCCGATTTCGGATCATGCGATGTATGTAACGATCAACGACATCGTGCTGAATCAGGGCACCGAGCATGAGAAACGCCGGCCGTTCGAGATATTCATAAACTCAAAAAATCTGGACCATTACCAGTGGATTGTTGCGCTGACCCGCATAATCTCGGCGGTCTTCCGCAAGGGCGGTGATGTTGCATTCCTGGTCGATGAGCTAAAGGCTGTATTCGATCCTCGCGGTGGATACTGGCAGCCGGGCGGCAAATTCATGCCATCGATCATCGCCGAGTTAGGCTACATCGTCGAGAAACACCTGATCGCGATAGGGCTGCTGGTCAAACCCGGTCTGGACGAAAACCAGAAAGAGCTGCTCAGGCAGAAGCGGGCGGAATACGAGGAAGCTCGAAAGCAGCAGGATGCGTTCTCCAAGAGCGCATACCCGGAAGGCGCGCAGCTTTGCCCCAAGTGCAGCACGGCCGCGGTAATCATGATGGATGGCTGCAAGACCTGCCTTTCATGCGGAGATTCCAAGTGCGGGTAAGTAGCAGGGGCGAGTAGTCCCAGCTTAGCCTGTGCAAATTCTATACAGCCTGCTCACGTATCTGCTGCAGATTCCGGTAGCAGCGTACTGGCTGATTCGCGCCATTGCTAACCGCAGCTATCGTCGCGGCATGGGCCAACGCTTCGGTTTTGGCTATCCGAAAATGCAGCGCTGCATCTGGATTCACGCAGTATCGGTCGGCGAAGTCCAGGCAGCTGTACCGCTGATTCGCGAGCTTAGGCGCCGATTTGCCAGTCATCGCCTGTTGGTCACGACAGTTACTCCGACAGGCGCGGCGCGTGTCAAGGCACTATTCGGTGACTCTGTAGAGCACGCTTACATTCCGTCAGAGTTGCCGCCAGCTGTTGACCGCTTCTTTGCATCGACCAATCCAAAGCTGGCGTTGATCATGGAAACGGAGATTTGGCCTAATCTCTATCGCGGCTGTGGCGTTCGCGAGATTCCCTTGATTCTCGTCAGTGCGCGCATATCACCAAAGTCATTGCGCGGCTACTCCAGAATGCTGCCTTTGTTCCGCGAAACCTTGTCGCACGGCATCATCATTGCAGCGCAAAGTAAGGCGGATGCCGAGCGATTTCGCACGCTTGGTGCAAGCGCCATCAGGACCTGGGTGATAGGCAATATCAAATTCGATATCGAGCTTGGCGAGACTTTGGCCAGCGATGGACATCAGTTGCGCAAGCAGCTGTTCGGCGATCGGCCTGTCTGGATTGCGGCCAGTACGCACGCCGACGAAGAGCAGTACGTACTCGATGCCCATGCATCGCTTCGCAACCGTTTCCCGGAGCTGTTGCTAGTGTTGGTGCCGCGCCACCCGGAGCGGTTCCGGGACGTCGCGAAGCTCGTTGAACAGCACGGCTTTGCCTGTGTCACCAGAACCAGTGGCGAATCGTGCGGTGCCGCGACGCCGGTTTATCTGCTCGACACGATGGGCGAATTGCCACTTTTCTACGCCGCCAGCGATGTCGCGTTTGTCGGCGGCAGCCTGGTGCCCATCGGCGGGCACAACCTGCTGGAACCGGCTGCGCTTGGCGTGCCCGTAATCAGCGGGCCGCATGTTTTCAATGCGCAGGAAATTGCGGACATGTTCATCGACACTGGTGCGTGCCGCCTGGTCACGAGCACGCAGGAACTCGTGGCGGCGGTCCAGAACCTGATCAGCGACCCTGAAGCAGCGCGGTTCGCCGGCGACCAGGGTCGCAAAATCGTGATGCAGAACCGCGGCTCGCTGGGTCAGCTGCTGAAGCTGCTGGAGCCCCTCATAGGAGCGAGCCAGGGCGGTCGCCGACCATCCTGACCGTGCCCTAGCTGGTGCTGCCCTCGGCCGCGATTTTGTCTTCGGGAGTCGGCCGCGCGATGAGCCAGCGATCGATTTCCTCGAGATCCGCGATACTCAGATCACCCGCGGCCTGCTTCAGGCGCAGGTAATTCATCAGGTAGTCGTAGCGCGCCTGATAGAAAAGAGTTATCGCGCGGTATAAAGCAAACTGTGAGTCAAGAACGTCGACGATAGTGCGCGTACCGACATCGAAACCGGCCTGAGTTGCCTCCAATGCCGTGGTACTTGATTGAACTGCCTGCTGCAAAGCCTCCACTCGGCTTATCTCCGAAAGCACGCCGAGATATGCGTCTCGTGTTTGCCGTTCCGTTTCACGGGTGACGCGCTGCAGTTGCTCGCGCGCCGCACTGTGCAGGTAGACGGCTTCACGAACATTTGATCGATTGGCGCCGCCCGTAAATATCGGGATACTGAATTGAATTCCGATGCTGTCCCGGTCGAAGTCGCTGTCGGCATCCAGGTATCCGAAATCATTGTTATTTCTTGATGCGTCGGAATTGCTGTTGCCTACGCCGGCCACAAAATCAAGGGTAGGGTAGTAGCCATTGCGACGGAAGGATATTTCGTCGCGCGCCAGCTGCTCATCAAGGCGACTTGAAACCAGCGCGAGATTTTGTGCCAACGCAGTATCAACCCAGCCTGTTTCGCTGCTGGGCTCCGGTGTGCGCAGCGGCAACTCATCGCTCGGCGCGGACAAGGATCCAATGTACTCGCCGGTTA
>Ga0224510_10000545_pt1 | contig 28340 bp, 20 predicted proteins | sample SF_May12_sed_USG_FD_170161 | JGI IMG/M metagenome (GOLD analysis project Ga0224510, IMG submission 170161) | Sediment microbial communities from San Francisco Bay, California, United States - SF_May12_sed_USGS_4_1 | ecosystem: Environmental > Aquatic > Marine > Sediment | place: USA: California... | reverse complement strand
TCGCGCAAACGCGAACAGCGACTTTTCCGCACGCACTTTTTCCCGCGCCCACATCGCGCTCGAGTCCTCGGAAATGTCGCTGGAGCTGATGTAGTGAAACGAAATATCAGGCTTCTCGCTGCTGCTCAACCATTCCTCTACAAAGCGCATCGGGAAATCGACGTGGATCGTTCCATACGTCTTCTCGTCGATACCTACCGAACTGATGCCGATCGCCCAAAAGACAGCGTCGGCTTCCGCGATCTGCCCGCGCACGGCTGTGTAATCAAGATAATCGTCGTGCAACGTGATCCGTACTTTGCCGGACGATTCACCCTCCTCCATACGCGGTGTTACGCGTCGTGTAATGACATGAATCTTCCCGATGACCGGATTGGCCAGTGCTGCCTCCAGGATGCCATCGCCAGCGGTTCCGCTCGCACCGAATATCGCGATCGTGCCGTAATCGGCTGCGACACCATCGAAGGCCGAAACGCTTGTGTCGTCCGTCGCGAGCTTGAGGGCAGCCGCGATATACAACATCGCAAACACCGCGAACGGTGCGAGCAAGACGGTTCGAAGGCGCGGTAACTTCATGAGCCGGATACTATAGCGAAAATCGAAAATGGGGCCGAAAATGGGGCCGGATACATCGAAAATGGCGAAAATGGGGCCGGATACATTTTTGCATATGCAAATAATGTATCCGGCCCCATTTTCGGCCCCATTTTCGACTATGCGAAAATAAATCCGGCACCTTTTTATTGGCGGCGACATGACTCACCATGAATTACACAAAGCACACCGAATCGGCTGGCTGCGTGCGGCCGTACTCGGCGCCAATGACGGGATCGTTTCCACGGCGAGCCTCATCATTGGTGTTGCCGCTGCGAGTGCAACACAGGGAAACATCCTGCTGGCCGGCGTGGCCGGACTGGTTGCCGGCGCAATGTCCATGGCGGCAGGCGAATACGTATCGGTGAGTTCGCAGGCCGATACCGAGAAGGCCGACCTGGCGTTGGAACGGCATTCACTCGAGCACGACATCGAAGGTGAAACCGAAGAGTTGGCACTGATATATGAAGGCCGCGGACTGAATCCCGAACTCGCGCGACAGGTGGCGGAAGAGCTCATGGAACACGATGCACTCGGAGCGCACGCGCGGGATGAAATCGGCATCCTGGAAAGCAGCAGTGCCCGGCCCATTCAGGCGGCGTTGTCGTCGGCCGGCACTTTTACGATCGGCGCCGCGTTGCCGCTGCTGATCGCATGGATGATCCCGGGCGATCAGCTCATCTTGGCGGTGGCGATTTCGTCACTGCTGTTCCTCGCTGTCCTCGGCGGCCTTGCCGCCCGCACCGGCGGTGCCGCAGTCACGGTCGGCGCCATCCGCGTGACTTTCTGGGGCGCGCTGGCGATGGCGCTGACAGCGGGAGTCGGTCGGCTGTTTGGCGTCGTGGCCTGATAAACAACCGCCCTTAAGCCAGGCCCGCATCGCGCGCCTGCTATGCTTGATACCACGAACTGGCTCGGGTGGATCTGTGGATAAAGAGCTACTGGACGGATTTCTGCTCAAAGGCCTGTCGGTCGAGCCGACTACGGGGCAGGTTACCGGTGCGCACGGCTCCCGCCACATACCGTCGAAAGCAATGGAAGTGCTCTTGCTGCTCGCCAGAAATTCGCGACGGCTCGTTTCCCGCGAAGTCATCCTGCAGAAGGTGTGGGGCGACGGCCACGGCAGTGCCGATGCGTTGACGCACGCAGTCAGCGAGATTCGCCACGCACTCGACGATCACGCATCCACGCCTGAATTCATCCAGACGGTACCGACGCGCGGCTATCGCCTGCTGATCGAGCCGGTTCTGAAGACGCACGGAACTTCGATCAACGCTGTTCTGCCAGAACCTGCCGTGGACACACCACGATTCTGGCAAGCCCTCATTCGCCATGGCGTCGTGCAGGCAAGCGCCGCGTACCTTGTGGTCGGCTGGCTGCTGATCCAGGTTGCCGATGCAATAGTCAGCGACATCGGCCTGCCGGCATGGAGCGAGCAGTTCATAACCTTCACCGTAATAGGTGGATTCCCTATCGTAGTCCTGCTTGCGTGGTTCCTCGAATTCAGCGGCGGCAGGATGCTGGTCGACGACGGGCAACAAAGCGGCACTCTGGTTCAGGGGCTGGAACGGAACTACCTCGCGATCTTCGTCGCCTATTTCATCGCCGCACTCGGTGCAGGCGTTTACCAGGCGACGGTCGGCTTCGACGTACCTGATGCGGCAACCGCTACAGAGTCCGAGCCGGTTCCAGTCGCCGAAAACTCGCTCGCGGTACTTAAACTCGCGACATTCGATGACGACGAAAGAATGCGCGTGTTTTCCTACGGCCTGAGCGAAGATCTTATCGATGCGCTCGCCAGGCTGCCGGGGCTGTCGGTCTCCTCGCGTGGCGATTCCTGGTCGCTGCCGGTCAATGCAAACTCCGAGCTCATTCGTCGCCGGTTGCGCGTCGCGTACTTCCTGGAGGGCAGCATCCGCATGCTCGATGCAGACACGATGCGCGTAGTCGTGCAGCTCGTGGACTCCGCAACCGGCTTCCACATCGTATCGCGCGGATTCGATTTGCAGCTCGAAAGCTATGCAAACCTGCAGAAAGAGATCACCAGCCTGGTCGTTGCGAACCTGCGCCTGGCACTCGGTTCCGGTGGAACGGAATTCGCGGTACTGCCGGCCGAAGACACAACCATCGATACCTATCTCTTGTACCGGCGCGGACTCGAAGAGCTTTACAAGCCGCGATCCGACAGCGCGATTCGTGCCGGCATCGGTTACTTCGAAGATGCGCTGAACATCGACGGCGACTACCCTGCCGCGCATGCCGGGCTGTGTTCGGCATACACGACGCTGTTTCGCATCAGCCGCGATCCCTCCGACATCGACATGGCCGAGGACGCCTGTGCGAGAGCTTACGCGGTAGGCCCGCAACTGCCACTGGTCCTGAACGCAGTCGGCAACCTGCGGCTCGCCACCGGCAGAAACGAGCAGGCGAAGGCCATGTTCGAGGGCGCACTGGATTTCGACGAGCGCAATGCGGTCGCCATCAATGGCCTCGCCGCACTGGCCGAACGCGAACAGCGCTTCGACGATGCCGAGCGCCTCATTCGACGTGCCATCGAGCTGCAACCGGGTAACTGGCGTGCGATGAGCACGCTCGCCGGGCTTTATTTCGGCACGGGGCGCTACGCGGAGGCGGCGCAGGAGTACCGGAAAATCCTGTTCATCGATCCGGACAACTTCCAGATCGTCGGCAACCTCGGCGCGGCCAGCCTGATGGCCGGAGAATTCGCGACGGCTCGCGATGCACTGGAGCGATCGCTGCAGACCGGCTTCGACCCGCTGATCGCCTCCAACCTCGGCGTCGTGCATTACTACCTCGGTGACTTCGCGAAGTCCGTGGAGATACATCAGCAGGTGATCGAAGCCACGCCGAAATCCAGCGGCAGCCGCGTCAACCTCGGCGATGCCCTGCATTTTCTCGGCGACGATGAAGGCGCGACTGCTGCATTCACCAAGGCGATCGAACTCGCCCGCGCGGATCTCGGCGTCAACCCCGACGATCCGGAGACGCTGTTATATCTCGCATGGTCGCTGGCAATGACCGGCTCGCTCGACGAGGGTCTGCGCTACGCAAACCGCGCACTCGAGATCGACGCGGGCGATCCCTATTCCTATTACTACGTCGGCCTGATTCTCTTGCAAAAGGGGCAGCCCGATGCCGCCGTTCGTGCGCTCGAAAGCGCATTGGACAATGGCTACCAGGTAAAGATGCTGGCTGCCGAACCCTACGTGCAGCCTTTGCAGGCGGATCCGCGGTTCAAGGATCTGCTAGCCAACTATGGGTCAAAAGGAGAACAAACATGAAAACGACCACAAGCATTCTGTTACGTGCCGCAGTGATTTGCGCCGGGATTTTCGCCATGTCTGCATCTGCCAACGCACAACAATGCCCTGCGATGCCGAAGCTGAAGATCGACTTCCACACGCTGGACTTTACAGAGCCCAAACCGGTCTGCGTGCGCCGGAACGGCTTCTTTGGTATCAAGTTGAAGGCACTGGGCGATTACCAGCTTGACTACAGCAAGGTGTCCGTCGAGCAGAAGTCCGGCATCGAGCAGATCACCAAAGACGACTTGGTCGGAAACGACGTCATGCTCGTAAAAGTCGGCAACTTCACGGCGGGCGGCCCGGATCCTGGGTACAAAATCCACGTCGACGGTGTCGGAACGCTGGATCCGCGCGTGCGCATCATCCCAAGCTACATCGCGTTCGCCCCGAACCACGTGGCGGCCGAAGACTACATGCTAGAAGACTACGGCTTGAGTATCTCGGGGCTGCAGGAACTCGACCAGTACCTGCGCGAAAATTTCCAGACCAGTGTCGTCGACATGTTAAAGGCCAATCGCGACGACAGCACCGCGAGCGAATAGCGAAAAGTAGACCCGGTCCCCGGAGGAATTGGTGCCGGGTCTATTTCCAAATAAATAAACCCGGCACCATTTTGCGTCGCTACTGCGTCAGCGACGCGATATCCAGCTTGCCGAAGTTCGCGAGTATTTCGTCGGCCATTTTCAGCGCTGCGGCGCTATCCAGGGCAACGACAAATTGGAAATCGAGCTGGGTGGCACCCCTGCGCGCGAACCCGCTGAGCCGGGTTTTCGCGCCATTCGGGTGGCTCGAGCAATTCTCCTGGTACTCGACATAAACGATATGGCCGTTCGGCCGTTTCTCTTCACGGAGCTCACCGACGGAAACAACGTCCGGCCCGCCCTTGATGTAGGTTGATACGAACGAGGACATTGCTGCCGGCGCCCTTTCAATCTCCTGCTCGTGAATGGATATCGCCATGTCCAGCATCGGCGGGTTTTCAAAGGCAGTATCGCCCTTGATGTTGATGTAAAGCTCGGTCGTGCCGGCATAAACACAGGACGGCCTTTGTCCGGGGAAGGACGATGCCCGCACATCGGCACCGAAGGTCTTGCCGAACTCCGATTCCATAACTGTAAAACTTCCCTTTCCCGGCTCGGCCCCGGTCGGCAACAGCGCAGCAATTGACGGTGGAATATCGTCTGCCGCCGCGAGCAGGGGAAGGCCGATGAGCGCTGCCAGCGTGACGACTGCCAAACGCTTTCGACCTGTAACATGACCTTGGCGCAACATAAAAGGAACACTCCGTGTTAAGGGATGCAGGCGCATCCACGGCGGCAGTGTAGACAAGTGCCGATCGGGACGTACGTATAATTTGGGCATACTTTTTGCCGGTTGCTGTCAGTACGGTCATGCTGCATGCTTTGTCGCTGCCGTCGTTTGCGACCTCACCGGCCCATAAAAGGGGCCGGATACATTTTTCGCACGAAGACTCAGGAGACATCAGCATGGCGAAGTACAAGCTCATCTATTTCGATTTCGATGGCGGCCGCGGCGAACCGGTACGCATCGCGTTTCATATCGCAGGTATTGAGTTCGAGGACGAGCGTCTGAATTTCGCGGAATTCACCGCGATGCGCGAATCGACGCCCTTCCACTCGGTGCCAGTGCTCGAAATCGACGGCACGACGGTTACGCAATCCAATGCGCATTGCCGCTTCGTTGGCAAGCTGGCGAATATCTATCCGGAAGACGATCTTCAGGCGCTTTACTGCGACGAGGTGCTGGACGTTATCGAGGAAATCAGCCATCGCATCTCGCCCACCATGAGCATGAAGGGTGACGAACAGCGAACAGCCCGGGGAAAGCTCGTCGAAGGCACGCTAAGCACCTATCTCCGCGGCCTGGCGGGACTGCTGAAACGCGGTGGAGGAAAGTACTTCGCTAACGGCAGCCTGACCATTGCCGATCTTAAGGTGTTCGTTCAGGTTCGCTGGCTGCGCTCGGGAAAACTCGATCACATTCCTAAAGATCTTGTGGACCGACTCGCGCCGAGCCTGGTGCAACACTATGAACGCGTCGCCAAGGACCCTCGCGTGGTTGCCTATTACGCTTCGCGCGCCTGACTGACAACGAGCCGGTCAGAAGTGATGTTGTGTTGATTTTTGCTGGCTCTCGATCGCCTTCAGCGCTTCTACCAGTTTGGTCTGGCCTTCGGCGAGGTCAGGCTTCAATACCAGGCATTGCTGAAAGCTCGCCGCCGCCTCCGGGTACCGGTGCATCATCATGAGCGCGCTGCCGAGATTGTAATGCCCCTCGGCAAAAGCCGGCTGGATTGCCAGCGCTTGCTGGAAGCAGCGGATCGCGTCTGCAATACGCCGAAGCTCGATGTAGACGCCGCCAAGATTGTTGTAGACGCGCGGATTGTTGGGATCCAGTTTTAGCGATTCGTGAAAATGCTTTGCCGCTTCCTCCGGGCGCTTGAGGTCTTTCAGGGCAAGAGCCAGGTTCGAATGTGCCTGCGCATCGTCCGCTTTTTCGGTCAGGGCTTTCCCAATGTAGCGAACAGCCTCTTCCAGACGTCCGGTCTGCAGGCACAGCAAGCCGAACAGATTGTTGGCGGCGATATTACCGGCATCGAGATTCAATACCTGTCGATACAGGGATTCTGCCCGGGTTGCGTGGCCCGACTGATGTACCTGGTACGCTTGCATGATCATGGCATTCAGCGTTTCGGCAGGCACTCCCGCTTCGTCCGTTGCCTTGACGTCTTCCGGCCTCAGTACCTCTTCTACCGGAAGGCCCGCATAATTCGGCATCCAGTCGATGATGATGTGAATACGATCCTCGTCACCGCGATTCTCCACCGCATGATCCACACTGTTGTTGATCTCCCAGAATTCGCCGACTTTCATGTTTTTTTCTTCGCCGCCGACGAAAAACGCAACGTCGTCATTGCTTATCAACGGTATGTGCACTCTATGACAGTTCATTAGCGAGTAACCTGCATCGGTATGATGCGGGATCTTGCCGCCGGCGAGCAGTTTCGCCAGCAATAAGCGCACGATGAAACCGTTGTTCTGATAGTAGCTGGCAACGTAGTCGACCAGCGGCTCGAGGGCTGGCTGCAACTCACCATAGAGTTCGCTGTAAACCGGCTTTTGATGTTTGAAGTCCTCGAACGCGACCAGCAGCACCGACTGGGTATCCTTGTGCACGGCAAACAGCCTGTCGCGCTCCGACTCCAGCCACTTGCCAGCCGGCATGGCCTCGATCCTTTCCCTCAGCGCATCGACATCAAAGTCCTGGTGAAGCTGCAGGTAGTTGCTCTCCCTGCCAAGCAATTTGCGGAACCCGTTGTTGGGACCGATGTACAGATCGGCCGGGAAATCGTAGGTGACGCCAGCAGGCTTTATGCATTCGAATTCGTACCCGTACTTTTCTATCAGCCCGTTTTCCCTGCTAGCGACCAGGTCCCGGAGTTCGTCATCGTAATAATGTGAATAGTGACTGTGGCGGGATACGTTCCGCCGCCCACAGCTGTCGAGTTCTTCCTGTAAAGCCTGCTTCTCCTTGATGGCAAGCGTTTCCATGATGTCGAGAAAATCCTCTTTGAGATTCTCGAAACGGCCAATGAACGTCTGTTCTTTTTTTGTATCTCCGAGCATGCGCTCGGTCAGCCAGGAGTAATAACCGGCCCTTTGTTTCGAGAGCTCGCTGATACTTTCCCTGGTGAGGCCGGCGCCGCGATTTCCGTCGAGTGAATCCGGCAACATGCGAGTGAGGTCGTCCCTGTACATTTTGCTGGTCGCGCTGTCGGATGCCAGGTTGATGAGATTGGTAATCGTGGTTTTAAAATCCGACTGACCGCTGTCCGAGACGACGTTGAAAAGCGGGTTGTTGATATTCGGCCTTCGGTTGAAGGCGTACCAGGATACGTACCAGTCCCAGGGATTTCGAACCATACCGATGACCGGCAATGCTTTGCTGTCCGGCGGAATCTCGCTGCGCGGATAGTGATAGCCGATGACACGGTGTTCGGGAATGCAGCGCTTGATGATGTCGTTCAGCGTCTGCCCGCCGGTTTTGTGCATGTGAATGAACACGAACTTTTCGGTAACGATCATCGCGCAACCCCGGCGTGCCCGGCGACCTTGCTCATGATAACGGGCCGGGCACTCATTCGTAACCCAGGATCTTTCGCAAACCTGGCGCCGCATAATTCACCAGCTGCTTGTGCATGTCCGACAATTCGTCCGGAACCTCGATCTTGCCGCCGCTGATGAGGTTTTCCCGCGCGGTACCGCTTTGCTTGCGATCCGATCCGACCCGAACGCGTTCACGCCAGTCCGCCGGTAATTCGCCAAGTCCACAATCACTCAGCAATCCGGCAAAAAAGGTTTCGGCCTCGAGCGCTTCGATGTTCTTTACATGATGCAGCAGGTCCTCGAAGCGCAGCAGCTTTGCTTTCGTGCTTAGCCACGACACGGCGTTGTGCGTAAAGATCTCGCGAAGCGTCGGTGCCTTGCCATGAATGCCGAATATCATCATGTTCAGCACTTCGTCCACATCGACATTGCCGCCTTTCAGATGTTCGAGCGACCCCTGGAATGTATCGGACAGGAAGAACCTGGCCCGAGCGAGCACCCAGTCGTACGGATCGCGCACTTGCACGATGTGGTGCACATGTCGAAGAACAATTGCGGAATCGTCTGCAAAAAGAAGATGGCCCCAACTCAGTTGCGGGAAGGCTTCGGAAAATGCCGCCTGGTGCTGACGCAATATGGCGTGCTGGATAAAAGCCTGGTGGTACTGCTGGTCCACCGGCACAAACATGCGCATGATATTGCGCACCAGGTGTGTACCGCATTTGGGCACGCTATTGAGAAACAGCGGCGCAAGCAATCGTTGCTGCGAAAAGTCCGCATTCAACTCGTTGAGATTGTCCCCTTTGGCGATGATTCTTGGCACTAACTGGTCCATTGATGAGCGCGCATTCCTGTCGCGGCCATTATGGAAGAAAAGAGGCTGGGTTCCAATTTGTTATACTGCCGCGCTGCGAACTAACGGTCCGTCGGACAGGCTGCGATGACTCCCAGAAAAAAAATACTCATTGTCGGTGGCGGTTCTTCCGGCTGGATGGCGGCTGCGTATCTGGATGCGGTGCTGAATCGCGACGGGCGGAAACTGGCTGACATCAGCCTGATCGAATCACCCGATGTCCCGCGCATCGGCGTCGGCGAAGCAACCATTCCGAGCATCAATCACATCCTTGCAGCCATAGGCATCGACGAGATCGAATTCCTGCGTCGAGTCGATGGCACCTACAAGCAGGCGATCAAGTACGTGAACTGGCTGCATGGCCGTGGCGAATCCTACTATCACGCATTCGGCCGCTATCGCGAGACGCCGATCGATACAACCAGCCTGGACTGGTTGATGAGCGATCGGTCAATGCCGTTCTCCGAGACGATTTCGGCACAACCTGCTATTTGCGAGGCGCTGCTTGCGCCAAAAATGTTCGGCAAGTGGGACATGGGGACACGGCTGCCGTACGCCTATCATATGAATGCGCTCAAGTTTGCCGACTACCTATGTGAAATCTCGACCTCGCGCGGCGTGCAGCACCTTCTCGATCATGTTGTCGACATCGAGATGGCCGAGTCCGGCGACATCGCTGCCGTGCAGACCAAAAGCGGAGAGCGCATCGAGGCGGACCTGTTCATCGACTGCACCGGTTTCGCTGCGCTGCTCATCGAAAAAAAGCTGGGTGTCGAATGGGTGGACTGCTCGCAATGGCTGCTGTGCAACCGGGCCATAACCATCCAGGTGCCGTATGAACAAAGCTATCCCGGTTATGTGCGGCCGAACACGCTGGCCACCGCGGTGTCGGCTGGATGGATCTGGGAAATACCGTTGCAGAACCGGCGTGCCTGGGGATACGTGCACTCGAGCGAATTCGTCAGCGAGGACGATGCAGAAAAGGAACTGCGTAACTTTGTCGGGCCGATAGGTGACGCCTTCCCGACCCGCGCAGTGCCGTTCAAGGTCGGCTACCGCGCAAAATCCTGGGTGCGGAATTGCGTTGCGATTGGGCTGTCGGCGGGCTTCATCGAACCGCTGGAGTCCACCGGTCTTTATTTAAGTGATCTTGCGGCGGTAATGATGACCGAACATTTCCCCTATGGCGACGACATGGCGCCTCTGGCCTATCGGTTCAATCGCATCCTTGCGAATCGCTTCCACGAGATTCTCGATTTCATCAACATGCACTACTGCCTGACCCGCCGTACCGACACTCCGTTCTGGCGCGAGGTGCAGCGGCCGGAACGTGTCAACGAGCGATTGAAAGCAAAGCTGGATTTCTGGCGCTCCAAGCCGCCGACACCTGCTGATTTCGAAGACCAGTTCTTCCCCGGGCAGGCCGACACACCATTGCCCAGCGGGGGCCTTTCGGGCGATCACCGGACACCGGTGGACACCTCGGGTGTTTTTTCCTTGTCCAGCCACGAGGCGATTCTGTTCGGCATGGACTTCCTCAGGGCCGAATGCGACCAGTGGTTTGGTACTGAACGGCCGGCATCGCAGGTGGCGAAAGGCATCAGGAGCAAGTTGAAAGTCGCAGCACAGAAACTACCGCCGCACGATGCCTGGCTGAAACGGGTTGCCGGCATGCCAGACTATCCGACCACCGCACAGCGCTAGCCAATCCGGCCGACTTCATCCCGAACCCATCGTCATTCCGGGTAGCAGGTACACGGAATCCGCTGAATATCCGTTTCCAGGCAAGCCTGAGGACTGCACAGGCTTTCGGGGTGGCGCTTCGCACCGCAACAGCACTTTTCTCCCGGTAACACGAAATCCAGTATCAGGTGGACGCGGTCGGTGGAGCCGTCATTGCGAACCGAATGCATGCGCCGGTTATTGATTTCATACAGCTCACCTTCGCACATATTGATGGTCTCGCTACCAACCGCGAACAGGACTTCATCATTGGTGATAATCGGCAGGTGCAACCGGTGTGAGTGCGTCAGCGAGAAGTTGTTGTCCTGATGCTCGCCGATACTGCAGCCCGCCTTGAGACGTACCAGTGACGCGCGAACGAAAAAGCCACGCCCCCTTTCAGAAATAAGCCGCCGGGCGGCCTCGGTTTCCTCGAAATGATCGGCGGCCATTGCAAGCGCGGGACGCATATCGCTTTCGAATGTTTGCAGTATCGGCAATCGGGTCGGGTGACTGTGGCGAAAATCCGGATCGTAAACCAGGGCGACCGTTTGCGTTTGTTGATGCACTTCGTAGCGCTTCTGGCGAAGCGAGAAACTGTTCCATTGCTGTTCCGTCAGATCCAGAACGAGTTTTTTCAAGCTGGCAACATCGACATTGCCAATATGAAAAAAGTTGCCAGGGAAATTCATAATGTGACACGCAAATCGCATCGAACGGTAGCCGCCATGATAACGAGAGACTGCCAGCGCTGCACTCGTATCCCTCACCGCTCTGCCGGCGAAACCCGCTATCTAAGGGAAAAGCACGTTCGATGCTGGTCTGGCAAATAGCGTGTTTTTGCCTGTTTCCACGATTGACCACCCGAAGTCGGCGTGTCAGTATCGAAGGCCACGCTGCATGCCACGAATCCAGACCGGACGAATGATAAAAAGCCGGCTAATGCTGCCACATCGATACAAAGTCATTTTTTCGGGGGAATTGAAATGACGAAAAGAAAATCGAAACCGTCTGACGCCAAGCCGATCAACTGGAAACCCGTAATGACGCCGTTGGCTGCGGCAGTATTTGCGTCGCTTTATCCGGCAGGCTACGCGATCGCGCAGAGCGATCAGAGCTCCGACAACGATCAGATCGAAGAGGTCGTGGTCACGGGCTCGCGAATCCGCAGGGATACGTTCACCAGCGCAGCGCCGATGGACGTGGTGCTGACCGAGTCTGCCGCCGCCCGCGGCATTAACGACGTGGCCACGATGTTGCAGACGACTACCGTCGCGGCAGGTTCGCCGCAAGTGACGGCGGCAATATCCGGAGCCGGCGCAGCAAGCCTTGGCAATCCTGTTAACGGCGGCCTCGGAACCGCGACGTTTTCGCTTCGCGGCCTGGGCGCCAACCGCACACTGGTGCTATTGAACGGCCGTCGAGCCGGCCCGTCCGGTGTACAGGGCGCCGTCTCTTCGTTCGACCTGAATGCCATACCGATGTCGGCGATTGAGCGTGTCGAGGTACTGAAAGATGGCGCGTCGTCGATTTACGGATCGGATGCGGTTGCCGGTGTCGTAAATATCATTACCAAGAAAGACGATGGCGGCGCTTTCGATGCTTATTTTTCGGCACCCGAACAGTCCGGTGGCGAGCAGATGCGCCTCAGCGGTTCCTGGGGCAAGACCTTCGACCGCGGCAGGTTTCGCGTAACCGCCGACTACAACAAAGTCGATATCATGCAACGCCGCGATAGGGATTTTTTCGCGTGCGAGGAAGATTACACGTTCGACCCGGCTACCGGTGAGCGAGCCGACCTTATCGATCCGCGTACCGGTCAGTACCTTTGCAACGATCTGCCATGGGGTCATGTCTGGGTTTACGATTATGCGGCGGACGTCGGTGGTGCCGGTGATGGCACCACCAATGTAGGACCCGCGCCGTTCCTGCTGCAGTACGATTTTGGCGGCTTGCTTTCGGCGAATGGCGTGCCTCCGCTGGCTGCACCGACCAATCCCAATCACATGACCGCACCGGCCGGCTGGTTCCCGATCGGCCAGGGCGACGTAATATCCGATGCGCCTTACGACGCGCAGCATCCCTTGCACGGCACCCAGACGCTGGTACCGGAAAACAAGGCGATGACCTTTTTCGTCGAGGGAGAATACAACCTCACCGACAACGTCACGGCCTACGGCGAAGCTCTATTGAACCGCCGCGAGACCGATTACATCGGGTACCGCCAGATCTGGACCTATATATACAACTACGATTCGGCGGACCTTGGATTCGGCAGCGATCCTTTCAGCGCCGGCTGGACCGGGGCGCAATGGTTGAGCCCGCTGTCGATCACGGACCACGATAACGATTCCATTACCGTCGACTACACGCGCTTCGTCGCCGGCCTGACGGGCGAAATGCAGTCCATCATGGAAGGCTGGACCTGGGATGTGTCGTTCCAGTACAGCAAATCGGACGGCGAATACGTCGGTGACCGGGTTTTGAAGGACGCGCTGGAGCTGCCGTTCTTCCGCACCGCTTCCTGCGTTGGAGAGGTCACACCGATATCCAACCGGCCCTGCGTCGATATCCAGTGGCTCGACCCGAATTTCCTCGCCGGCGACATTCCGCAGAACGTGAAGGATTACCTGTTCGACACCGATGTCGGCAATACCGAGTACACGCAGTGGACCGTGGAAGGGTTCATGACGGGCGACATATTCGAGATGCCGGCAGGCTCAGCCAGTCTCGCGGTCGGCTTCCAGTACCAGGAGGATGAAATCCTCGATACACCGGGAGCGGTCGTCCTCGCGGGCAACGCCTGGCAGGACGACGCAGCCGGCATCACTGCCGGCAAGGACAATACCAAAGCGCTTTTTGCCGAGGTCGCCTTGCCGCTGCTTCGCGACTTGCCGGCCGTGGAATACCTCGATTTCACCGGCTCCATGCGCTATACCGACGTCGACTCCTATGGAAGTGACAGCACTTACAAGGTCGGCCTGGACTGGGCGATTACCCAGTCGTGGCGCGCGCGATCGACTTACGGTACCTCGTTCCGCACGCCGGCACTCTACGAGCTGTACCTTGCGGATCAAAGCGGCTTCCTGTCGGCGCGAAACGCGGACCCGTGTATCGAGTGGGCCAACAAGCTCGCCAACGGCACTATTTCGCAACGGACTGCCGACAACTGCGCGGCGGATGGCATTCCGGGCGATCATATCGCCACGGTTGGACCGACCGTCCTGACCGGCGGTGGTTTCGGCGTGCTCACCGCGGAAACGTCCGAAGCGTTTACGGCCGGCGTCATCTGGCAGCCAGACTTTGCCGAATTGAGCATGTCGCTGGACTATTTCGACATCCTGGTCGAAGACGAAGTCGACAAGATCGGCGGTCAGCGAATCGTTGCCGGCTGTTACAACTCGGCGTTCTTCCCCAATGAGCCGCTATGCGACCAGTTCGATCGCAGCTCGGCTACGGCGCCATTGCCTTTCGCAATCCTGACTATCCGCGACAGCTTCATCAACGTGGCCAAGCAGCAAATTCGAGGCATGGATTTCGCAGCGCAGTGGACTCATGAATTGCCGAGTGGCTGGGGCACGCTGTCGCTGGATACCCAGTGGACGCTGAACCTGGAAGACACGGTCGCGCTCTTTGACGAGACCGAGGAAGACCTGTCGGGAGAGGCCGGCCATCCCGAGTGGGTCGGCAACCTGTACCTCACGCTGGTAAAGGACCGGTGGGGATTCTTCTACGGCTTGAACTACATCGGCGAAACCGACAATCGGGCGAGTTTTGGCTTCCCCACGGTGACCAACGCCGAAGGTGAACAGGTGGCTATCGACCTGATTGCCGAATCGACCGTCTATCACAGTCTTTCTGCGAGCTACGATTTCGAAAACGGCATCGTTGCAAGGCTGGGCGTCGCCAACCTCCTCGATCAAGACCCGCCGAGACTCACTTCGCTCGGTACCGGTAACGAGGTCGACGTGCTGGGAACAGCGGCATTTTACTCACAGTACGACTGGCTGGGACGTCGCTTCTTCGTCAACCTGACAATGAACTTCCAGTAAGTTCGAGGGGCAAAGAATTGGGGCCGGATACATTTCTTTAAAGAAATGTATCCGGCCCCAATTCTTTGCGCCAGGGAACTGGCACCGCTGCTATCTGTCGGTAGAGAGGCGCGGCGGGAAAAACACGAACCAACGGGGAATTCCAGATGAGAACACTTATTGCTGCGCTTGCAGGCGCATTTCTTTCGATATCGGCACAGGCACAAAGCGACCTTCCGTTCCGGGTCGAAGCCGTCACCTCTTTCGACCAGCCCTGGGCCATGGCCTTCCTGCCGGATGGCCGCCTGCTGGTCACGGAGATGAAGGGCAGCTTGTTTATCGTCAACCAGGACGGACAAAAATCCCGCCCGGTTCGCGGCGGCATGCCCGACGTCGACTATGGCGGACAGGGCGGGCTCGGCGATGTCGCCGTGCATCCGGACTTCGCAGAGAATGGCTTCATCTACCTGAGCTACGCCGAAGGCGGGCCGGGCGGAACGCGCGGCGCGGCGGTGATGCGCGCGGTGCTCAATGAAAACGGCAACGAATTCTCGCTGTCCGACACTGACGTTATCTGGCGGCAATACCCGAAGCTCGTCGGGTACGGCCATTACGGTCATCGCCTGCTCATCGATAACGAAGGATTCCTGTGGATTTCGTCCGGCGACCGGCAGAAGTTCACGCCCGCACAGGATATGCAGTCCAGCGTAGGCAAGGTCCTGCGACTTCGCGACGATGGCTCGGTGCCGCAGGACAATCCTTTCGTCGATTATCTTAGCGTCAATCCTTTCGTCGACGACGACAGTGTCTACCAGGAAATCTGGTCGCTGGGTCACCGCAATCCGCTCGGCATGGCGTTCGATTTGAACGGCCAGTTGTGGGAGATCGAGCACGGGCCGGCCGGCGGAGACGAACTGAATCGCATAGTGCGCGGCGGCAACTACGGCTACCCGATCGTTTCCAGCGGCGACCACTACGACGGGCGCGTGATTCCCGATCACGACACGCGCCCCGAGTTCATCAAGCCGGCGATCTGGTGGACGCCGGTCATCTCGCCGGGAAACATGATTGTCTATCGCGGTGAGCTGTTCTCCGGCTGGCGCGGCAACGCACTCGTCGCCGGGCTTTCGTCGCGGGCCATCATTCGCATCGAGCTGGACGGTGAGAAAGCTCGCGAGGTCGAGCGCTACCCGATGGGCTCACGCATTCGCGCTGTTGTCGAAGGACCCGGCGGTGTGCTGTGGGTACTGGAAGACGAATCAGGCAACGACAGCAAAGGTCGCCTGCTCAAGCTGACTCCCGGATAAACCGGGGAACAGCGCGTTTACTTCCACTTCCACTGGGTATCGAGCATTAGGCGGTTGTAGTCGCTGTTGACTCCCGACGCAACGTCGACTTCATTGATGAAGTACTGGACTCCGATGGACCATGACTTGCTGACGCCGTAACCGAGTTGCAGGAAATGGCCTTTGTTGTCGGTGCCACCGCCGGCGAAGTCCGAATCCGTGACCAGGCCAAGCAGGGAATCGGCACCTTTGTCGGCGTAGTAATACCCGAACTGCAAGTCGCCCCGGTCCTTGGTCTGGCCGATACGTGCTCCGACTGTCCAGCCGGTATTGTCGTCCGGTGCATCGCTGTTTTCGATGTAATCGGCAAATACAGCCGCCGGCATGCCGGCGATGTCGAATGAAGCTTCGGCAAACGCCTGCGTCAGCAGGTAGTCGTAAAGGTAGACGCAATTTACTCCGGGCGTGGTGCCGCAGGGCAGACCACCGGGTTCGACGGCTGTGTTGCCGAAGAAATCGCCGGGGTCGGTGGGATCGCCGAAGTTTGTGCTCTTGCCACGCGTATCCATTGAATAGTAGCCAAGACCACCCAGCAACTCGACGTTGGCTAGCTGCACCGTGGCCCCGACCTGGCCGCCCCAGCTGAAATTCTTGTTGTTACTTCGGGTGTCGCTCTCGAGAAAGGTGCCGATCGCGTTGGCGAAGAACCATTCCCGCTGGTAACTGATACCCAGACCTTCCGGCGTGAAATCGCTGTCGAACAACAAGGGCTGTTTGCCGGCACTGACGTTCGGGTTGTCGAATTTTCCTGCCAGCAGATGCAAACCGTCGACCGGCTCCCAGTCCGCGTAAGCGAGGTTGATAACAGCACTTTTCGAAGATCCGCCACCACCCAGCGTCTGGTTGGTCGATACGGGGTCACCGTCGCCGGTTGCCAGGCCGAACCCGACTTCCAGGTTGTCTGCCACGTCTGCTCGCGTATTCACCCGTGCGCGAATGCGATTGCGCTCGCGGCTGGGAGAACCCTGCACGTCGATCGCCTCGAATCGATAACGGAAGTCGCCGTCCAGGCTGACCCGCTCCGGCCACGAGCCGGCGCTGCCCGAATCTTTCACTTCCGTGACGCTGGTCTGCACATCGGCGACGACGGATGCGGTCTGAGCCTGTGAACGCTTGAGTTCCGCATTCTCGGCTGCGAGTTCGTCAAGGCGCTCGGAAACAGCGGCGAGTTGCCGGCGCAATTGCTCGAAATCTTCATCGCTGACCGCGCCAAAAGCAACCGGGGCTGCGAGCAATGCGAGGGCTGGCAGCGTAAAATTCATCTTTTTCATAAGTTACTCCACAGGACTCTGGGCTTGCATCGCCAGTTTGTTACGGACTAGTTACAGGTTTTTCATTACAGAAATGTTACACGCCTGAAATATGTCCGTAATAGTCAGGCCCGGATTTTGTGCGCCACACGTCGTCCAATGTGCCTGGTCGAATTCTCGGCCCTTGCACTCGGTCGGTAAGTACAAGCACTGATTCATAGCATTTGCCGAGCCACGAAAATGGATGCTGGAAATCATCATTCGGAATCGTCGGGGACAGCAGTGAGACCCAGCATCGTAGTCACATTTCAGTCAGCATTGATCTTGGTACTTTCAGTTTCTTTGTCGCCCGGACAGGTCGAGGCCGCGGACCTCGACGCAGGCCAGGAAATCTACGCCGCGCAATGTGCCGTTTGCCACGGAGCGAGTGGCCGACCGGACCCGGATAGCCCGGTGGTCAAGGGGCTCGGTGTCATGCCGGCGGATTTCTCGGATCCTCTTTTCAACAGCCGCGAGCCCGCCGCTGACTGGCAGATGGTGATCAAGCACGGCGGTCACGCGCTGGGGCTCGCCGAGCAGATGCCGGCTCAGGGTGAGGTATTGAGCGATGCGGATATCGCGAACGTCGCCGCATACATCAAGTCGCTGGTCGATACCGTGGCGTATCCGCCGGGTGAAATGAACCTGTTCCTGCCGACCCGCACGAAAAAAGCGTTCCCCGAAGACGAGGTGGTGTACCAGGGCCGGTTTACCGACCAGGACGGCGACAACGCGCAGAAGTATGTCCTCGAATTCGAAAAGCGCGTCGGCAAGGCCGGCCAGGCGATAGTGGAGCTGGTCTACGAATCTGAAGGCGATGTGTCGGAACTCGCCGAGGCGGAGATCGGCTACAAGCAGGCGATTTCGTTCAGCCAGCAACACATTCTTTCGGCCGCTGCGGTCTGGACCATTCCGGTCGAGGCCGAGGGCGATGGTGAGCTGCAGACTTACCTCGCCTATGGGCGCGTGCTGTCGGATGCATGGATACTCCAGAGCAGCCTGCGGCTGAAGTTCCCGTTCGAGGGCGCCAGCGACGGCGAGGCCGAGTTGGCGGGCATCGTGCACTGGGTGCACACGCCGTGGCCGCGACGTATTTTTCCCGCGCTCGAAGTCACGGCTACGAACCCGTTCCGTTCGCGCAACGGTGATCTCGAGTGGACCGTCCTGCCGCAGGTCCGTCTGGGCCTGACCCGCGGCGGCCATGTCGCGATGAACCTGGGCGTGGAGGTACCGCTGTCCGACCAGAACTGGGATACGCGCTACTACGTTACGCTGCTTTGGGATTTCGCGGACGGAAGCTTCTTCCAGGGCTGGTAATTCCTGCGCCCTGCGGCAAAAAGGGGCCGGATACATTTAATTGGCTTCCTCCCGAAAAAGGGGCCGGATACATTTAATTGGCTTCCTCCCGAAAAAGGGGCCGGATACATTTAATTGGCTTCCGACGGAAGCCAATTAAATGTATCCGGCCCCTTTTTCCCCGGCCCCTTTTTCCCCTGAACTCAGAGACCCGGGACCGTAATGGTCGTCATCAGCGCGAAGGCGACCACCAGTCCCACGTATTGGACGAGGATCAGCGGGTCGCTGCGCTCGGGAAGCTGCTTGCCGAAGGCGCGAAACAGCGCCGCGATCAGCAACAGGATCAGCATGCTCTCCTCGCTCAGGAACCAGGCGATGGTGATGGCAGCAACGGCAATCCAGCGATGCGGCCGCACCAGCGAAGCAAAGCCGCGGCTGCCATCGAGCTGCCAGACAGGAATGAGATTGAACAGGTTGATCCATGCGGCGACACGCGCGATGGCCGCCCACATCTCCCAGCCGGTCGCGAGAAAGACGGCATAAGTGACGAGCGCGGCGCCGAGGCCCCATATTGGCCCGGCGAGCCCGACGCGCGCATCTTCCCGCGGGCCGTGCGGGTACTGCTGCATACGCACCAGCGCGCCGAGTCCGGGAATGAACATGGGCGCGGTGCTCTTGATGCCGTAACGCGACAGCATTGCGACATGGCCCATCTCGTGAACGTAAATCGACAGCACCAGGCCCAACGCAAACTTCCAGCCGAATGCCGTCCAGTAAACGCCGAGTGACAGCAGCATCGAGAACACGGTGCTGCTCTTGGTGAGGCCGAGTATCAGCAGCTTGCCCTTGGTCACCAGGAACAGCAGCACGCCTTTGAATTTGAACAACAGCAAAGCGACTGTGCCGATGCCGGTTGCTCCGATAGCAATCATGGATTTGCGATTGCCGGGAGCGGCATCTGTCAATCCGGCTTTCTCCACTTGATCGCCTAACGCGGAGATTTTTTTGGAGATGCTGTCGTACTGCGTGGTGCCCGGCGGCAACAGTTCTATCGCCTCGCGCCAGGCGGCGAGTGCCGCTGTCCAGTCCTCGCTCGCCGTCGCGGCCTCGGCATCCGATGCGAGCCGCTTCAATCGATCGGCATGAATAAGCGCGCCGCAGGACGGGCAGCTCAGTACCGCGGCGGAAACTTGCGTTCCGCAACGCCTGCAGCTATCGCCGATGGCATTCGGCGAAGGTTCGTTCACTTACGCGGCAGCTCCGCGATCGTTAACGGTCCCTTGATCTCCAGGGTCGCGCGGGTATTCGATCGCCATGCCTGGTACACGGCGAAGGCGATGATCAGCACGCCGATGATGTTTTCCGGCAAGCCGAAGAACGGCGCGGCGGCCGCTATCGCGAAAAGGAAGGCGGCGATGAAAAGTATTTGCGAGACGCTGCTGCGTTTTACGCTGTCGAACCAGGCCTCGCGCTCGCTAAAGCCCGAGTCTGCAAACGTAATCAATGCAAGATTGTGTTTCACGAAGACTTCGGCAACCTGATCCGCAGCCGGCCCGGCGGCTTCCTCCGCCATGCCCTCGCGGTGGTACCACGCCTGGCCACCCACCGCACTGACGCGCTCGAGCTCGGCATCCAGCGCAGCTATCGACGTGGTATTGCCGTTCAGCAATACGGTTTGATCGCGCGTAACGACAATCTTCGCAATGTTGGCCGGGTCGACTTCCTGTGCGTGTTCCTCCGCCGCGCCCGCGTTGAAGCCCGCGACAATTGCCGGGATGTAGGTGCACACGATGGCAGCGTAAGTAATGATGACGGCAAGAAACTGGTACGGTTTGCCACCGCGGCCGCCGCTTCCCATTCGAACGGCGAAACCGACCGCGAAGCCGACAACAATGGCCACGAGACCGAACTCGTAGCCCGTCAACGCGGCGATGCCGAAGTAGAGCCCGGCACCGAGCGCGCCGGCGACGAGCCCGAGTACAGTAGCGATGCCGAAGCGGCCGAGCGGCGAGCCGGTGTTCCTCTGGGCATTGAGGTTGTCGGCGCAGGCCTGGCAGACGACCTGGCTGTTGGCGAGAAAATACTGTGCGCCCAGCGAGCCTTTGCAGGCGCTGCAGGATTGCGCCGCCGCCTTTGCCTCCTTGCCGTAGTCGGCCTGCTCGAACTGGAGTTTGTCTTCGGGACGGTCCGGCATGGGAGGCTCCTCCGGGTGTTGTCGTCAGGTCAGTTGTCAGTATAGGGAAGCGTCATCGCTGTTTCCTAAACGAAGGTCACAGTCCGTTGATTACCGGGCAAAAAGGGGCCGGATACCTTTTCGGCGCCCCTGAACTCCCCCCGCTCAACCCCACCCGATATCCTCAAGATGATCGTCATCGATGCCGAAGTAATGTGCGATTTCGTGAATCAGCGTCTTCGCAATTTCCTCGCGCAACGCTTCCGCCGGTAAACCCATCTCGAGGTGCGGTATTCGAAACAGGTAGATGACATCCGGCAGCTCCCCGGCATTACCGGACTCGCGCTCCGTGAGCGGCACGCCCGTGTACAAACCCAGCAATCCCTCGCCGTCCGGATCGAGATGTTCGCCGGCCTCGTCCTCGACCAGTACCTTGATGTTCTGCATCGCCTCGCGCACCCATTCAGGCAAAGCTGCAAGGGCGTCGGCGACGACGGCTTCGAATTCGGATGAGTTCATGGCTTCACAATTCGGGGACAGTGACCCTAAATCAACGTTACATTAGTGTCACTGTCCCTTATCTGCTTTGCCGGCGCCACCTTACGCAACCAGCGGGTCCGCGCGGTCCAGGATTTCGCCGATATCGAGTCCTCCTGGAAGCGTGCCGTAATTACGATCTCCATGACCTTGCAGACGCGACGCGATAAATGCGTCCGCCACAACGGAACAGTCGGCGCGCAGCAGCAAACTGGCTTGCATGGTCAACGCCAATCGCTCGATCAGCACGCGCGCGCCGTATTCCGCATCTCCGGAATCCGACAGGGAATCTTTCAGTGCAGCCACTGCTCGATCCAGTTCCGCGCTGGCACCGTGAGTCAGCGCGAGCTCGTCAAGCCAGGCATGCAGAACATCGGGGCTCTTTTGCAATGCACGAAGGATGTCGAGAGCCTGGACATTCCCGGACCCCTCCCAGATGGCATTGATCGGCGCGTCGCGATACAGCCGCGACGTAATGAAATCATTGCTTATGCCGTTGCCGCCGAGGCATTCCATGGCTTCATAGGCATGGCACGGCGTGCGTTTGCAGATCCAATACTTGCCGGCGGGCAGGCCGAGTCGAAGCAACAGCGCATCATGCCCGCCGTCCGACCCGTGCTGGCTGTTGTCGAGCGCTTCGGCCATGCGCATGGTCATCGCGAGGGACCCCTCCACTTCGAGCTGCAGATCGGCCAGTACGTTTCGCATCAGGGGCTGGTCGATCAGCGCCTTGCCAAAAGCAAGCCGCTCGCGCGCATGGTTGACGGCCTGGGCCACGGCTTGTCGTTGACCGGCGCTGGAGCCGATCATGCAGTCAAAGCGGGTCATCGCCACCATCTCGATGATCGAACGAACGCCACGCCCTTCTTCGCCGACCATCCAGCCCAGGGCGCCGTGCAGTTCGACCTCGGCGGAAGCATTCGATACGTTGCCCATCTTGTCTTTCAGGCGCTGCACCTGAATCGGGTTTTTGCACCCGTCCGGTCGCCATCGAGGCACGAGGAAACAACTGAGACCACCGTCCGCCTGTGCAAGAACCAGAAACGCGTCGCACATCGGCGCCGATGTGAACCACTTATGACCGCTAAGCTCGTAGCATTCACCCGGACCACGTGCATGCGTCGCTACCGCTCGGGTCGTATTGCTGCGCACATCGGAGCCGCCCTGTTTCTCGGTCATGCCCATGCCAATGGTTACAGCCTGTTTCTCCGTATGCGGCACATTGCGCGGGTCGTACGCGAAAGCCAGCACTTTCGGCAGCCATTCGTCGGCTATAGCAGCCGTCAACTTCAACGTGGGTACGGACGCAAATGTCATGGTCAGCGGGCAACCGTGTCCGGATTCAACCTGCGCCTGCAAATAGTAAAGGCCCGCCCGGGCAACATGGGCGCCGGGGCCGGCACTCACCCACGGACTGGCATGCAGCCCGGCCTCGAGGCCAAGTTTCATGAGCTTGTGATACGCGTCGTGGTACGTCACCCGGTCTATGCGGCGTCCCTGCCGATCGTGCGAGTCGAAACGCGGCTTGAATTCGTTTGCGAGAAAGCCCCACTCGATAAGCTCGGCACTGCCGGTAACCGCACCATGCGCATGCAGGGCATCATTGGCGTTGCCGCCGTGATGGCGCAGCACCGCTTCGCGCAACGCGGTATCGCCTGCGTAAGCGTTGTAGTCCACAAGAGGGGACGACTGATTGAACACGTCGTGCGTTGATCCCATCTTCTCGTCTCCGGTTGCTGCGTGCGGTCGCGGCGATCGCCCCGGTAGGTTTCAGTTTTGTCAGCCTAACCTCTCCGCAATGCCGCTCAAGGTTCCGGCCAGCGCGGCGCGGCGCTGCTTGGTGATGGCATTGCCGCTGTCCTCTCCCAGGGCTTTCGCCAGCGATCGCAGTTTGGCGGCCAGCTCTTTGTCGCGAACGCCGCCCGCAAGCTGCACTGTCGCGCGATCCAGCGTCGCGACTAAGTCGGCCACGAATGACGCCGACAATTCCTTGCCGCGCTCAAGCTGATCGAGGTACGCACGCGCCACCACCGGCTCGGCGGGCCAGCTAACGCGGAACTGCTGCTGCGGGTTGAACACGTCGCCCTGATCGGCCAGTGCTGCGGCGGCGATCTCGTTCGCAGACAGGTATTCGCTGGGCAGCAGGCTCAGCACGTCCAGCCCGCGCACGATCTCGGTGCCGTAGATGCGGCCCTTGTACCAGTAGGTCGACCAGTACCCGCCGACCACGAGGTCGTCGGCATCGATGGGACCGCGGTCGAAGTAGGCGATCTCGACCGGCCTGGCCGAGTCCGTGAAGTCCACCACCGAGAGGCCGCCCTGGTACCACGCCTGCACGAAGATGTCGCGACCCGGCACGGGCACGATGGAGCCGTTATGCGCCACGCAGTTTTCCTGCTCCAGCTGCGGCGCCGGCATCTTGAAGTAGCCACGGAATTCCAGCTGGCCGTCGACGACGTCATAGATGGCATCCGCGCCCCAGTTCAGCGGATCGTAGGCGCGGCAGCGCGGCCAGCTGCCACCGCCCCACTCGTCCGTGAAAATAACTTTTGTGCCATCGTTGTTGAAGGTCGCCGAATGCCAGTAGGCGAAGCCGAGGTCGACAACCTCGTCGATGCGCTTCGGCTGCAGCGGATCGGAGATGTCGAACAGGATGCCGTTACCCGAGCAGGCGCCGGCGGCAATGCCGAGTTCGGGAAACACGGTGATGTCGTGGCACTGGTCGGTCGCGCTGGTCTCCTGCGTTTCGTCGCCATGATCGCCACCGCGCCACATGCCGGCCAACACGCCGGTCTCGGGATCGGCAAACACCGCGGGGCTGTCGACAATGCGCGCTTTGGCCGGATCGTCGACAGGAATCTCGATGACGTCGATGCGGAACAATGCGGTTCGATCATCGCCGGGGGATTCGTCGAAGCAGCCCGCCATCTCCTCCTCTTCGCGAACGGACGAGGTGCCGGAGACGTAAACGACGATCTTGCCGTCTTCGCCGGGACCGGAGATAACCGAATGCGTGTGCGAGCCGCGACAGGTTTGTACCAGGCCCACCTGCACCGGGCGCGCCAGGTCGCTGATATCGAACAGGCGCAGCCCGCGGAAGCGCTCGGCGCTGACGTCATCGGATATGCCTTCGAGCCCGCAATCGATGCGCCCGCGCGTCTGTTCCACTGACATGATCAACAGGTCGCCGACGATCGACACGTCACCCTGCCCGCCCGGGCAGACCACCGAACTGACGAGACTCGGCACGCCGTCTGCCTGCAAACGGTAGACGTTGAAGCCGTGGTAACTGCCGGCGACCAGCACGTCGCCCGCAAAGGCCATGTCGGTGTTGGAGAAACTCAACAGCGGCGCGCGCGCGTCCGGGTCTTCGCCCGCCTTCTTTTCGGGATCCGCCTCGTCTCCGTCCTTCGCGTCGGAAGCCGGCCGCAGGCGTTCCGATGGCAGCTCGGCGGGATTCTTCGGATCGAAGAACCCGGGCGGTCTTTGCAGCGATGCCACGAGTTCAATATTCAGGAGCGCCTGGCCGGCGTCATCGAGACCGGCTTTGAGGCCGGCTCGCGGATCGGAAGACAGCCCGACCAGCAGCGCGTTCATGCGCTCGATCTCCGCGGTCTGGTCGTTGGTGACGTCGGTCGTAAAATCGAACAGCACCGGGTCGTACGCCGAACCCGGCTGTTCCAGCAATTTTTTAACCATCTTCACCGCACCTTCGTGGTGCGGAATCATCAACTGGAGGAACAGGCGGTCGAAGTCCGTGCCTTTGGCCGCGGCGAGCTCGGCCATTTGTTCCGGCGTCGCCATGCCGGCCATTTTGTGCGAGGTGTGCATCGCTTCCCGCGCGCCCGGATCCGGCACCTCTGCACCGCGCTCGCGCAACCAGCGCTGCATGAACTCGATCTCGTCTTTCTGCGAAGCATCGATGCGCCCGGCGACGTCGATCAGCTCCGGCCGGTTGGTACGATCGGCCACCAGTGCGGCCATTTCGACCGCCTGCTGATGGTGCGGGATCATGTCCTGCATGAAGCGCAGGTCATCGGGCGAATGACTCGTAACCGCGATCTTGATCGCCTCGTCGGCATTCAGCTCGCGCAGCGGGGCGCCGGGCGCGCCCGGCTGAATGATGGGCGCCTGGGCAGTGGCAACGCTCGCCTGGCCCAGCAGAATCAATGCAAGGCCCGCGGGCCAGATCAAACGAGTCGGGAAATTGGTAAATGCGATCATTGGAATCGCTCCTTATTATATAGAGTCTTTTTTTATTCGGCCGGATTGGTCACTTGCCTCAATCTATCAGAAGGACAAAGGTGCCGGGTCTATTTTCTTAACAATGGTGCCGGGTCTATTTTCATTAAAATCCTGTTGGATCTATTTTCTTGCTGACCCTTACCCTATTGGTATCGCTGCCCATTGTGCTCGAGCCATCCGGCGGCATGCCGCCCTTGCGGGTCGTGGTGAGTCCAGTGAATCACCCCGCCCCTGTCGTTCGGCTCGAATTCGCCGTAGAACGAAACCGTATCGCCTTCTCCTAACGACGACACGCGCGGCGCCAAGTCGATGTTGTGTGCAACCAGTAACGTTCGACCGGAGCTCAAACGAAGAATGAAGCGCTGGTGACGGCTGCCGTCGTTATCGTCCGATAGTACGCGATCGACGGTACCGGTACCGCTGACCTGCTGCCCCGCCCGCCATTGCGAATCATTCTGCGCGCGTGGCGCAGTGCTCGAGCTTTGCGGTGCGTTGTAATCAACGGCGGAATCCGGTTGATTGAGAGCGTAGTACGCGCCGCCAATAGCCAGCAGGAGCAGGACAAACTTCTTCATGTGTGATCCTTATTCGGGCATCGTGCCGCGAACAAGCTCGCCTTCCATAATGACCGCTTCAGGTTTGATCTTGTGAATGTCCCACCGGTCGATCGTGAAAGGATTCTCGCCGAGCACGACGAGGTCTGCGCTCTTGCCGGTTTCGATGGAGCCAATCTCGTCTTCCATCCTGAGCGGATGCGCGCCATTGATCGTGTAGCCCCGGATCAATAGCTCCAGGCCGAGCTGCTCGCTTTCGGGCGGACGATATTCCGCTGCATTGCTGCCACGGCTTTCGAGCCACTCGACGGGAACCTGCCGGTTGTGACCCACCTGCATGCCGAGAAACGGACTGAGCACCTCCGGTGTCCAGTCATCGCTGCCAAACGTGACGTTGGCGCCGCTGTCGAACAAGGGCTTCGCGATATAGGTACGCGAAGACCGCTCTTCGCCGAGTGCGAACAGCGACGGATCTCTGGCGCTGACGCCATGCCACCAGGGAGTGAAGTTTGCCGATACGCCGAGCTCGGCAAACCTCGGCCAATCGAGCGGGTCGACAATCTGCAGGTGCGCGATGCTGACCCTGGGATAAAAGTCGCCCACCACCGTGGCTTTCGCGGCTTCGACCGCGTCCAGAACCGTTCTTGCTGCAAGGTCACCGATGGCATGCACGTGCAAATCAAATTTCTCGGCGTGCAGTTCGAGCAGGAAATCGCGCAACTCCTCGACCGAGAGCATCGTCGTGCCGACATAGGTGGGATCGTCGGCATAGGGCCCCAGCATGCCGCCCGATCGATTGGAGTTAATGCCGTCCATGAACAGCTTGATGGTTCTGAAACGCAACCGTTCACCACCGTACGCGGCGCGCAGGCGTTTCATTTCGCGGACAGCAAGGAAGCGCCGTTCGGGAACGTAGATCGCGTATGTGCCTTCATAGCGAAGCGGCAGTTTGCCTTCCGCCTCGAGTTCGGCGAGGAATTCGTAGACTTCGTCTTCGTAATCCTTGTCGCTGCCATCGTAGACAGTCGTTACGCCGTGCTCGCTCAAAATCTCGAGAAAGCGCCGCGTACCCTCGCGGTTTTTTGCGGCATCGACAGCAAACACCTTGTCGTAGAATTGCCATCCGGCCCCTTCTTTGACCCAGCCCGTCGGTTCGCCATTGGCATCGCGGACGAAATACGCGATACCCGATTTCGGATCCGCGGTGTTGCGGTCCACACCGAGCACTTCGAGCGCTTTTGAATTCAGCCAGAAGCTGTGCCACGAGGTGCTGTTGATCCACACGGGCTTGTCGGTCACGACGGCATCCAGGTCGCGTTTATGCGGGCCATCGCGACCGCGAATGTATTCGTAGTTCGACCAGCAGCACATACGCACCCACTCGCCGTCCGGAACCGTCTCTGCATAGGCTTTGACAGCGGCAAGCAGGTCCTCATGACCAGTATCGGGCAGCCACGGCCCGAATTGCTCGATGCCCATCATGCCGGGGTGCGTGTGCGAATCGATCAGACCCGGCATCACGAAGCGGCCCGCCAGGTTTGCAACGCTGGTGTTCTTGCCGATGTACTTGTTTACGCCCGCGGCATCGCCAACGTACTGGAAACGACCGTCTTTGATCGCTACTGCCTCGGCCCACGGTTGCCTTGAATCTACCGTATAGATCTGCGCACCGGTCAATACGAAGTCCGCAGAGTCGGTAACGGCCTGCTGTTCGCTTCGGTTGCAGGCCGATAACAAAAGCATGCAAACAAGCGATTGAATCAGTAGTGTTTTACGCATGAGCGGCATCGTACCTGACGCGTATTAAAGATCAAAAAGTCTTTGGCAATGCGACTGTAGGAGCCTGCATTGCAGGCGACAGACTTTCACGGCAATGCTGTTCGTATTCTTGTAGGAGCCTGCATTGCAGGCGACAGACTTTCACGGCAATGCTGTTCGTGTTCTTGTAGGAGCCTGCATTGCAGGCGACCCGTTAAGAAAAGGTGCATTTCCCGATGTTAGCGTCACTGTCCCCGAATTGCCTTCCCTGGAAACACACCGTCCACGCTTTCCGAGTCATAGACAACGAAAGTACCGCCGACCAGCACGTACGGTATGCCCGAGGAAGGCTGGTCGCCCTTTTCGTAGGTCGCGCGATCGATGACGGTGGCCGGATCGAACACGGTGATGTCCGCATCCGCGCCCACCTGGATGCGGCCTTTGTTTTTCATCTGCGGTGATCCGCCGCTCAGGCGATCGGCAGGAAGC
>Ga0224510_10000544_pt1 | contig 28381 bp, 19 predicted proteins | sample SF_May12_sed_USG_FD_170161 | JGI IMG/M metagenome (GOLD analysis project Ga0224510, IMG submission 170161) | Sediment microbial communities from San Francisco Bay, California, United States - SF_May12_sed_USGS_4_1 | ecosystem: Environmental > Aquatic > Marine > Sediment | place: USA: California... | reverse complement strand
CTGCTGAAGCCGCTTCACGTGAGAAAGATTGATCGGCCCTTGACCGGCAAGACGAGCAATCTCGTCGGCTCTTCGACAGGCCACTTCTAGAAGCGGCACTAGGCGCTGAATGGATTCCCTTGCCTGCATTGCATCGGGCAGAGACCCGTTGGGAGCGGGAACCTTGCTACAAATGCCGGTGTGGGTTTCATACCAATACCGGCGCCAGAAACTGGCATACCATGCAGTCACGGGGGATTCTGTTCCTACCTTCAAATGGAACGTGCCTAATCCATCCTCATCTACATCGGACCTATACAGACGCACTCCCGAAATTTGTGATGGAGATGGCGCGTCCTTCAGCACATGGAGCAACAGATCTGCCACAAGGTCCGGCGAAATCCGATCTTTGCACGCATGGTGAGCACAGACTTGTTCGAATCCACAGGGAGCACACTCAAGTTCAGGCTGAATCACCCAATGGCCCGTCCCATATGGTCCGGTTTCCTGAAAATCCACATGCCCCACTGAAACGTCGATCACTGAGGTTCCCGCCGCAACGCCGACATGCATGGGGCCTGTATCGTTAGTCAACAAGCTACGGCATTCCGCTAATAGGGCGGCAAGCTGGCTCAAGGTCGTACGGCCCGCCAGGTTCTTGACCGGGTTTCGCCCTCCCGACTCTCGATAAACCCGCATCACTTCAGTGATCGTCGTCTCCTCCTCGGAAATGCCGAGGAAGGCGAGCCCTCCGTGCCATTGTTGACTGAGCTGCGCTAGCGACACACCGAACAGATGAGGACGCCAAGCCTTCATAATGTCACTGGCGCCAGCTTGGACGGCAACCCATTGGGACGATCCTGCCAGTACCTGCCTAGCCCATGCGCGATCTTCATCTGGAATCGTGACTTGCAATGGGGTAAACGACCCAGGGCCGCTCCCACCCAGTGCGTAAACATCCACTAAGTTGAATCGATTGAACCACCGAAATTGGTGAAAGTCACAGAAATACGCCATCCATGGATTGTCGACGACCATCCCGCCATCCCACGCGCTTCGCGCCCCACGAATATCCTGAGCTCCGATCGCGCCCGCCAAAAGAGCACTGGGACGATTAAACGTGAGGTTGATGATTCGATCATACCGACGTTCGGTGAGCGGCTTCACCCAAACATTCACGTCTTGGTAGAGCGACACCACATCTTTCACCACGGCACGGCTCTCATCGATCAGAGCATGGAAATCGAATGGAATCACCTGGCGCAATCCCTTTAACAACGCCGCGACCTGAGCAAACCGGCGGTCTACGACCAGATCCACAGCAGCTCCTGGCCATTCCTCTTGCAGACGGCTCAGCAACGCCCCCATCTGAATGAGGTCGCCCATGCGGGTAATGTTCACAATTAATACTTGCTTCATTTCCAATCTCTAGCAGGTTCGCGAGTTTCGAGTTTCATGTTCAACGCGAGACGAGAAACCTGCAACGTGAAACGCCTTTTCATAGAAGGTCTCTCGTTTCGGCTCGATAGCTGTCCAACATCAGAACCAACAACTCCTCTCGACTCAGTTCGCGCCCTGGTGCCCGTGCTCGGATGTCCGCGGCAAGATCTTTGAGTTCGACTCGTTGATCTGAGGGAAATCGACTCAGCAATGGACTAAGCTCAGTCGCTGAGTCGGTTCGTCGATTGAGCTCGGTCGCAGACCGCTCGCCCCGCAAGATCGAACCAATCCTATCGGGCTGCTGCATGCCGACAGCAGCCAACAGATCCTGCAGCCGATGTCGATAGGTATGCTGCTGCAGGACTCGTCGGCGAGCCGCCTCGGCATGGGCGCATCGACCAACTGAATCTTTGAGCCATGTCCGAATTAATGACGGCACATCATCGGGGCTCCGGAAACTCACCATTTCATCTGGTGAAAAGAGTTCGGGAAGCAGCGTTCTTTCATCGACGAGTTGGAAGGCTCCGCATGCGGCGAGTTCAAACGTGCGAGGGTTGACGAAATCCGGATGAGCGTCCAATCCCGTGCCGGAAGAGGAATGGAGGTTCAGATTGACCGCTGTCGCATTGAAGACCTTTACACAGGCGTCTGTATCGATACGGGCTCCGTTTCGTTGGAGGACGCTGGAGAGATCCGTCGCGCCATCCCATTCGTTCCCCCACAACTTGAACGTCCATTCCTTAGAAAGCCACCGAGGCAAGAGGTTGCGTCGATTGTCATACCCTGCTCCCACAAACGAGACGTCCGCTCCGTATTCCTGGTACTCATCGGTTGTCAGCGTCACAGGATGATGAACTGCCGGGTCCGCCGCCATGGGAAGATAGTGAACCTGCATCGCACCTGCCCGCTTCAGCGCTTCAATGCATTCTGCCTGTTGAATCACGAACCAATAATCATAGCCTCCGGCCAGTTGTCGCCAGTAGGTGAGATGTCGGTAGTTTTCCACGAACCACATCGCCGTCGTAAATTTCTTCTTGCGCAGATGTTGCAACACCGCCAGTGTCAATGGCGCTTGAGCGATGGCCAGAACCAGATCAGGGGGATCCTCGGCGATCTTCGCGATCGTACTGAAACTCAGCACATCAGCAAATCGACTTTGCACCGTCAGTCGATATCGCTTCTCCCGAAAGAATCCAAAGGCCTCATAGCTGGCGTGATGAACACTATGGTCGATCCAGGTGACCCGATGCCCTAACTCGCCTAAGGCCCGGACGACATAGCGGGCAATCGGGAGCGAACCTCCGTAAATCGGACCGACCACCGCAACGTGCAATTGGCCCCCTGCTTTTCTGGCTACGATTCGGCGCAAGCTCGTCTCAAGCTGTTGGTGTTCCTCGGCATGTAGCCTCGCCGCCGGCCCATAGGTAAAGAAACGAAGAGGTGCCGATTGTGACGCCAACTGGTCAGCCATTTCGCTTGGTGTGCCCGTAATCCACTGAATCGTGTCGATCCACGATTCAAGCGGCCTAGCTCCCATGGCATCCTTCAAGACCGACACATCGGGCACGACGACCGCGAGCCGCGACTCAGGCGGCTTGATCCGCGCCAACGCCTCCACGTGATAGAGCAATCCGACTCCAAGCACGACACCCAGTTCGCCTATCTTCCATTCACCGACTTGTTGGTCGGCCCAGGATCCGGCTTCTTTATGCGGATCGTATGCGCTGTGAATCCATTGTCCACCATGTGTGGCTGAAGGAGCGCCTTCACGCGAAGGCGCCATCGTGAGGACACCTCCACAGTTTTCGCTTAAAGCTGCAACAAGAGCCGGGTAGCTATGGCGAAGCCTCTTTAGGTTGTGATTCAGGTACTCCACTGGATCCTCTTATGACACCGAAGACGGTTGCAGCTGCCGCCAGACCTGCTCTCGCTGAAGCGGTTCGATCGGCTCGTGCCCTGCCTCGATATAGTATGCGCCCCAGTGATCTCGATAGCTTTCCCACAGTGACCAGTCCGCGACGGTCGCGGTGGAGTGACCACACAGCAATGCGATCGTCTCAGTAATAGGCCATCGGCTCGGCTGTACTACAGCCATCCTCTCCATCTCGCCCCGTTCTGCTTGCCATACCCAATGATTCGGTCCATACGGGCCCGTTTCATGAACGCGAGCTCGTGCAAAATACCAGCCGATCACTCGCGTCCCAACTGCGGCAGCGAGATGAAGCGGGCCGGTGTCGGCCCCGATCACAATTTGGCACCGCGTAAGAAGACTGGCCAGCTGCATCAGCGACAGCCTCCCGGTGGTATCCCACACACGACCCAGAAGAGACAGAGAGAGCGATCCCTGAATACATTGAGCCCGCTCCTGTTCGTGCTGATCACCAACCAACACGATGCGACTAGCCGGAAGACTCTCCAAGCACTCGGTAATCATGCGTTCCCAAACTGTAACCGGAACCAGTCGTTCTGGATCTCCTGCGCCGACAAGCACAGCGATCCACTGCCCCTCGGATTGCCCAATGGGATCGAGGTCGATGGGAAGCGCTGTCTCAGGCGCTTGAATTTGCATGAGTCGCTTAGGGGGCGACATGCCGCACATCCCGCAAAATGCATCCGCTAAGTGAATACGATTGCTCTGCTTCCCAGTGGCCACACTTCGTATGTACAAGGCCCAGGGTGATAGTTTCTGATCCAGAGGGCTTCCGGTGACGGCTCCAAGGTTCTCCCGCGCAAGCAGCGAACCGGCCAGAATCGATCGTGGATGTTGGTTCAGCACAAATGCCTGGTCATAGAGGCTTTCTGTCATCGCTCGAAGTTCGGCATCAGCCTCTGCGATGTGTTCGGCACGTACCTCCGCCTCGGCACTGGCTGCTCGTCGATGCCATGCGGCTCCATCCCAGGTCACAACATCAGAAACTCCTGGTAGGAGTCGACCAAGTTCGGTCAACTTCGCCGAACACAAGAGGTCTATTTCCCAATCTGTATGAGATTCTTTCAGCACCGTGATCGCCGGGCTAGTCTGGACGAGATCGCCCAGTCTAGCCAGTTGGATAACAAGGACGCGCTGCTTCATCTCGCTAGGAAGAAGCGGCTTCGAAGGCAAGCGCCGCTTCCCTCCCCGTTATCGCCTGACCAAGTTGATCCAGTCCGTCATGACCCGGCGCCACTTGCCGGAGGGCGTCACATTCGCGGCGGGCCTCCTCGATCTGCTCACCCCGTAACAGGACGCTGGCGAATGCAAATCGAGCAGCCAAGTCGCCAGGATTTCTCCTGACATACCTGCGCAAGTGTTCGCCCAACTCTGGCCATCGGTTTTGTGCCGTCCCTGCTCGGAGCAACCAATGAATTGCCTCAGCGTCGTCAGGATATTCAGCCAATACTTGGAGAAATCGCTCCCACGCTCCTTGCGTGTAGGCCCTTCCCATCGCCGCCATGCCCATCCCCATCAGACACTTCTTACGATCTGCTCCCTCCCGCATTGCCGAATCGAACGCCAGTTCCGCTTGCTCGTACTGTTCCCGCTGCATCCCGAGAATACCCTTCAACAAGCGGCCTTCAGCATGTGCGGGGCATTTGCTCAGCAACTTCTCCAATTGCAGGTCGGCCGCCAAAAAGTCCTGCTGCTCCAGATACCCACGGACGACTTGAAGACGCACAGGTAGGTCCTCCGCCAACTCAAGATAACGGGCAAGAAATTTCACCTGCAAGGCTGGTTCCTGCAGGTGCTCACACACCATCGCCGCCCAAGATAATACAAATCGGTCATGCGGCCAATCATCAACCATCCAGAGTTCCCGTCTGACCGCCACCCAATCCTTTTTTAGCGCTGCGGCTTGAGTCGCCGCCACATGGGCCCAGGCGGCGCGATCATGGACATCACTGATCGGGATCAATCGGGTGGCAAATTTAGCATCTTGAGGGCTGCCGACTAGTTTAAGTCCGTCACGGTGATAGTGAAGATCTTCATCGCCAAGCCACCAATGGGAGCCCCACCGCTCCCTGAGCAATTGACTATTGCGTTCATCGTTATCTTTCCGGCCTGGAGTTTGGCTTTCTAGGTGATAGACCACACTTCGGGGCTGGTAGACGACATGGTAACCACTCTGCCGAACTTTCAGACAGAGATCGACATCTTCGAATCCATTGATAAAGCTTTCGTCAAATCCATGGAACTTCACAAAAAGCTCTCGGCGAATCAACATACAGGCCGCTGTAACTGCCTGAAACTCACGCCGTTGATTGATACCGGGGTCGGCGCTCGATGCTGATTGATAGATGTGATAGGGACTTAAAGGGGCCCGCATGAATACCACCCCGGCATGCTGAATGGAGCCATCCGCAAAGAGCAACTTGCTACCCACTATACCCACTTCTGGGTGCTCCTCTACCTCACTCACCAACGGTTTCAGCCAGTCCAGCTGCGGGATTGTCTCATTGTTCAGGAACACGAGATACTTCCCGCGTGCTGCCAGAGCCCCTTGGTTGCAGGCTTTGGCAAATCCGAAGTTCTCCTGGTTGCGGATTATTTGAACATCTCCACCGAGTGTCGAAAGGAAGGAGACCGTGTCATCAGTTGAGTGGTTGTCGACCACAATAAGTTCCCAAGAGATATCCTGGGTGGTCTTGGCTAGAGCCTCCAGACACTGTCTCGTAAGCTCACACCGATTCCACACCGGAATAATCACCGAGCAGGTATATAGTGACGCGGAGGCATCGACTGCGGTGGACGCCGATACGGCGCGGTCTTTCAGATAGGTCTCTCGCAGCCGACGCTCCTCCGGTCCAGCAATCTCCGCCCGATTCGATAAACCATCCGGCGAGCGCCAGTACAAGCCTGTTACCACAGGGATATGCAGCATGTGGTGCTGAGCCCCTACCCGAATCCAGAAATCCTGATCACCAAGAGCAATGTAACTTTCATCAAAATAGCCAACAGTCTCATGCAGCGTTCGACGCCACATCGGATGAGGGCCGATTGTGCAGTGCGTTAAAAGGTACTCGTACGAGTACTCCGGCCACTGCCAAATACCGCTCCGCTGGTGCTGCTTAAATGTTTGATGAGGGAGATCCGTCAAGTAAGTATCTCCATAGGCAAGGGCGACTTCAGGATGATCCTCCAGAGTCTTTGACAGAATCTCATAAGCATCAGCACATAACCGATCGTTCGTACTGAAGGGAGTAATATAGCGACCGCGTGCGAGTTTGAGTGCACAATTCCATGCGGCATAGACGCCGATTCGAGTCGCAGTGCGGAGATAGATGATGTTCTTATACCGCTCCTGGTATTCGGACACGATTGTACCTTCTTGTTCAGGAGAGGATGCATCCACGACGATGATTTCCATCCGATTCATGATCGTTTGCCGCTCCAGATCATCCAAGCATTCGCGCATGAAGCTTTGCGCTGCGTAGCTTGAGACGAGGACTGAGATCAGCGGCTGGTCCGCTGGTGTCGATCCTGCAGACTGAGCCGTGGATTGAGGACTGCGTTCTCGCTTCAAGAACAACGCATTTCCGTGTGTGGGAGAAGCGGCGCTCAGCGGCGCAAAGGAGACAAGGCTGTGATCAACTTTCATGATCTTAACGAGGTCATCCAGACATTTCGCCCCTTCATAGACCTCTTCCAGACTGGCCTCGACATAGAGCGCTGCAAGTCGTCGTTTGAGCTTTTCGGAAAGAGAAGACAGAATCTGATATTCAGCCCCCTGCACGTCAAGCAACAGCATGTCCGGCTCTACCAAGTGGTGCTCCTCGATCACCCGGTCCAGAGTTCGGCAATTAACGGAGATCGAACGCACTTCATGAACATGCGGAAAGATGTCCTTGTGTTTGCCTAAGCGGAGGAGAGAACTGGATTCGCCGTCGTTGTTCGTCAAAAAGAATTCGCTCGTGCCATCTTGATCGGACAGGGCATAGGAAAACACTTTTACTCGTGAATCGATCCCCTCAAAGCTTCGGAGAGTGTCGGCTAAGCTGGGGATCGGCTCGAATAAATAGATGTGCTCGAGATTGGGAAACACCCGGTCGAAGAGTGCTCGTTCTTGGAACCGATGAGCTCCTCCAACATAGAGTGTGTGTATCCCTGAAGCGACTTCTGTTCCATGAAGCGACAACAATAAATCATGCTGCGAACCAGTCATAATAGGACCTTGCTTTTCCTGGCGGAGCAACGGCTCACTCAACGCGAAATGCGGTGCAGGAATCGGAGCACTCTGCTGCCTCGCTAGTCCATCGGCTGCCTTATGATCACTCACTTGGTCGGAACAGTAGGCGTCCCACTCGTCGTCCAACGAGATACGGTAATGGGCATTCGCCTGCCCCGACAGTCGCGCCTGCAATGAGGTTTGAGCGAGGAATGTCACTTGCGGTGTCATGTCGAGTGCATCTTCAAACCCCCACCGAGCAGCCGGTACGATACTTGTGACCCCCCGATGCGCATCGCCAAGAGCCCGGAGGTAAGGCACAAAACAATGGCGCAGCGCCAGGAGAGTGAGCGGATAGTGGGCGTGAGCGACCGGCAAAGCCACTTCCGGCACGACAAGCTTGAGGGAGTGAAAATGGTAAAAAATGACCGAACTCTCGTCGATCAGGAGGCAATCTTCCTCGGAAAGTCGAATGGTATAGCGGTCATGATTCCACGGCCCTACTCCTCCGCCAGGATTCTTCAGGACCACCACGCCTCGGAAGCGAGTGGGCCAATCGTTGAGATAAAGCTGGTCTCCCATCTTTCCATTTTCGTAGCGAGCGAAACACCACTCGAGACAGCGCTCCCGCCACCATCGCAGAGCCGCAAGTCCGTTGGAATCGCGCCGGAACGACAAGAGTCCGACGTTATACCGCCCGTTGCTTTCAGCAAGATAGGCCTGTTTTTGTGAAAAGCGATGCTCATGGATCAGAATGGAGCCGGACCCCAGTTCATCAAACATTGGCTGAGGAGAGGAAAAGAAGAAGAGATCGGCATCAAGATAGGTCAGGTGATTCACCGCACGGTTCCGTTCCAGGATACGAAGGATGATCGTCGGTGTCATGGTCCAGTAATATTCGACTAGAGTTCGCGTGGGCTTGACGGCCAACAGCTCTTTGTCCCGGGCTTCGATCTCGTGCGCTGGAACTAGCTGCACGTTCGGCAACGCAAGTGCGCGCAAGACGATGAGGGTCATTTCGTCCATACAGACGACAAAGATCTCCCAATTCGATGTTTCCGTCCTCCGCAACGATTCGATCAGTGCCAACCCGCGCGTAAGGTACTTTCGGTCGAAGTAGGTGCAATAATGACGCATCATGACAACGCCCCCTGCGATCGATGAAACGGTGGCTGAATCACTGGTGAAGTCGGTTCTGACCAAGCCTGCAATCGTTCACAGACCACCTGTACCTGCTCATCAGTCAAATCCGGATGACAAGGAATCGTGAGGAGACGCTCATACAGCGCCTCCGTAACCGGCAATCGGTCTGCCCCAGCAATCCGCCCCACATAGGCCGGTTGCCGATGCACCGGTATCGGGTAATGCAGCGCTGTCGCAATCCCCGCTTCGGAGAGATACCCTGCCAAACTATCGCGCATATTGCTTTCCAGGACGAACAGATGCATCGCGTGAGTGGTGTCGGGAATGGCGTATGGCGAGACGGCGCCCGTTGATATGAGCGCATCACAATATCGCTCTGCAATGGTCCGCCGCTTCTGGTTGCGACGATCAAGATGACAAAGTTTTACTCGGAGAATCGCTGCCTGTAGCTCATCAAGACGGGAATTGATTCCAATCTCGTCACTGACGTACCGTTCGCGCCAGCCATACTGGCGCAAGGAGCGGAGCCTCGCATCGATGGTCCCATCGTTGCTGACCACTGCTCCAGCATCCCCGATCGCACCCAAGTTTTTTGTCGGATAGAAGCTGAATGCCGCAGCATCGCCGAATGTTCCGACTTTCCGACCGCCGATGGCTGCACCGTGCGCTTGAGCACAATCTTCGATCACGAAGCATCGACATTGCCGCGCTACGCAAAGAATCTGTTCCATCGCGGCCGGTTGACCGTAGATATGCACGGGAACAATCGCACGGGTACGTGGAGTGATTGCCGCCCTGAGCAGGTTTGGATCCATACATCTCGATCTTGGATCGATATCGACAAATACAGGAATGGCTCCGATTGCCTCGATGGCAACGATAGTAGCGACCGCGGTGTGAGAGACGGTCACGACTTCATCACCGGGTTCAACGCCTGTTGCCTTCAGCGCTAAGGCGAGTGCGTCTGTTCCACTCGCCACCCCAACGCAATTGCATGCTCCAAGATACCCCGCCCACTCTTTTTCAAAAGATTCCACTTCCCGGCCAAGAATGTAATGGCCCCCGCATAACACGCGCTCGATGGCCGCAAGAATGATCTCGCGGTCGCTTCGTACTTCTGCGCCTGGGTCGGCAACTTGGATTGCACTAGGCCGCGGCGGCTGAAGGCCAATATCGGTGGCCATGTTTCCCATAATAGTTCAGCGTCCGTTCTAGACCGTCGGCCAACGAGACAGAGGGTTTCCAGCTCAATTGACCGCTGATCTTCCGAACATCTCCGTAGTAATCTCCAATATCGATGGACTTCCGTTCAGAAGGGAACGGGACCAACTGGTAGCTCCCACGCCCGTGACATCGTATTAACAACTGAGCAGTTTCTTTAAGATTAAGCGGGTGTTCGTCTCCGAGGTTATATGTTTCACCATCGGCCTCGTCGGACAGAGCCGCCAGCAGCAGCGCATCAACGACGTCATCGACATAGTTGAAATCCCTCACCTGTGCTCCGTCCCCGAAAACAGCAATAGGTCGACCTTCTAGAAGATTTCGAATCCAGATACCGAGAAATGTTTGTCGCGCATCGACCACACGCATCCGAGGCCCATAGGTATTCGTCAAACGAAGGACGACCGCCCGAATTCCGTACACGCGATGGTAGAGCTGGTGGTACAACTCACCCGCCAATTTATTGATGCCATTCACATCCACCGGATCCAGCGGGTGCTGCTCGTCGACCGGTAAATAGCGCGGCTTGCCGTAAATCTGGCGTGTACCGGCAAACACAATCTTGACGTCCCGGTTGTGGTGCCTGCAGGATTCCAGAATCGACAACTGAGCTTTGACATTGATATCCAAGTCAGGGCACGGATGATCCATCGAATCTACATGACTGGTTTGACCGGCAAGGTTGAAGAGATAGTCCGTATCCCGCAACAGATACTTCATGGCATGCTCGTCACGAACATCGGCAATATTGACACAGACCTGATCTCGCACCGGTTCGATATTCCAGAGATGCCCCCCATACTCTGGAATCATGCTGTCAACCAGCGTCACCTCGGCACCTTCACGAACGAGCCTGATGGCCAGATTCGACCCGATAAACCCAAGTCCCCCGGTAATCAGTACGCGCGCACCGCGAAGACGGCTTGATATGTTATTGGGGAGCGCGAAAGACATAGGTGACTTCTAACTCGTCTCGTTCAGGTTCACTGCCAATCCTGTGCATTGTGATGAATTCCATTCCAACATTCCGACAGAGGCTTAGGAATTCCTCCTCATTGAAACGAATCTCAAACGTTTCGACCCCGTACGCGAATTTCGTGAAGTGTTTGGTCTCCGCTCGGCGCGCAATCGGGGTGCGGTGGAAAACCACGGCTTCCGAGGCCACCCTTGCCGCCTCTGCAATGTGCAAGGCGTACTCACGCACATGCAGCAGAACGCCGGACGAAATAACAATGGGAATGGATCGTTCTTGAAAGCGAAGGGCGCTGCCATCTCCGATCTCGAATCGGACCCCGGGGTAGTACGCACGGGCTAACCGGATCATGGCATCGGAAAAGTCGATACCTAGATAGGCAAGACGTGTAGTGAGGAGATATTCAAGAACCTCATAGTAGTAGCCACTTGCGCAGCCAATCTCCAGTAACTCGATGTTCGGCCTGACATATGGACGGAGCGACTCGGCTAAAGTCCTAAACACGTCCGGAGGATCCCCTCGATACATGGCGGACAATTCGTGCTGAACCAACGCTCGTTGCTGTAGGGGAATGCGATCTGACTGCCAGGATTGCGCGAGCTCGACTGTGACTTGGCCAGGTTCAATTTCTTTACGACCATAAGAGATCCGCCCTAGGTCAGGATCCGGCAGACGATTGGCTCCAATTTTCATCTCCAGATGTCGATCCAGAAGCTCTGCCGTATGGCGCATCCGCGCTTCGTAGGTATGATCCCGAAGCGTTCTTGCCTGTCCACGCTTGGCGATTGCCGACGCCTCGTCATGATGGTTCAAATAATACGCAATCATATCCGCACATTCCGCGACGGACCGGTAGGCGACGACTTCGTCGCCGATTTCAAAAAGGTCGTTGAGATTGTCTTTATAGTCCGTAACGAGCAAGGCCCCACATCCGGTAGCTTCAAACAATCGCATGTTGTTCGCATTCGATTGGGCCACATCGATATGATGGTTGACGGTGATGGTGGACCTCGCAAGCACTGTGAACATGTCTAAACCCCAAACATCGCCATGAAGTTGGTTCGCCTCGACTCCATGTTGTAGTAAGGCCTGCGTCCCATACCCCCAGAAGTGAATCGGTGATGATTTGGCTAAAGCAGTCAGAAGTTCATATCGTCCTTCATGGGCGGGAGACACCCCACCGACAAACGTCAGTGCATGATCCCGCTGATGCCTGCCCAAACGCTCGAGCACCCTCGGATCGAATGCCAACGGCTGATAGTAAGCCACGCGCCCCTGTCGTCGGAACGTCTCAACAAAATGGGGGAAGGAGGAGATCAGAACGTCGAATCCATCGAGTTGTGCGTGAGGGGGAATAGGCGAAGCGATCTGACCGACGATGAGATCGACATGTGGACGAGCCTCGGCCATAAATTCTCTGGTTGCGACATTCAGATCCTGCAAATACAGAACTTGTGGCCGTACTTGCGCAATCTGATCAAGCGCAGTACGCAGCGGCGCGGACGCAGGATCACAAGCACGTTCGAGCGCCCATTGGCGCTGAAGTGATGGACAATTCGCGATCACGTCCTGGGCCGCCCATCCCGCCGCTCGCAAGCCGAAGGAATAGAAATCGCTATCACCGAAACAAGCTGCTTGGAGCGCGGCATGTTGCGATTCGTAAGGCGCCGAGAGCAGCTCCGGGCGCCTCCGGTAATGTTGTTCAAGGAACCCAGGGTAGTAGGTATTCACAAACAAGCAGGTTGGCTGGACTCGTGTAGAAAGTGATGGTGAGGAAGCTCTTGCCACCGTGTGACCGGCGACAGGATGCGTTTTCAAAGGTACGCGCGACGCGGTCACTCTCTGGTCGTTCTGCGCCACATTTTCTGACGCCATCGGTGGCGCAAACGAGGATCTGGGTCGGATCGTACGTTCTACCCGTTCCAACCACCACCGCGCCGACGCGTGAAGAGCTGGACGCACTCTTCCGCTAAGCAATCCCTTCCCTTCCCAACGGATTCCTTCCCATTGGACATACCCCAACCGGTCCCATTGATCAGCCGTATCAAGTTCACTGTCGCGAAGTCCGTCATCGACAATAACTACGGCATTGGGATCCACAAATTCGCTGACGAGTGGAACTGTTCCGAAACGGATACCGTTTTCCCCTGCCGGGCCGTCGATGAGAATCAGGTCTGGACGCACACTGCCAAGGAACTGTTCGAGGACTTCCGTCGGTAGGTTGTAACACCGGACAACCCGTGACCCGATGGTCTGGAGAACGAGCTCTGCATGGTGAAAGCGGACCATACCGACAAGATCATGCCGTTGAAGCACCGCTCTGGTTTGTTCGATATGATTCGCGGCTTGATCGATACTGAATACGCGCGGCATTGAAGAGTCACCATGCAGGCGCGTCATGATCCATGCCAGGGCGAGAGAACTCGTTCCGCTCCCGAATTCCAGTATGGCGGAAGGGCGATACTCTTCAATCTTCTCTATAAGGTACTCCACGGTTTCCGCACAGAGAGCCCATCCGCCCAAGGTTTCAGAAGCCATAAGTCGTTCAAGCTCGACGTGTTGGAATTTCCACGGTCGTGAGGGGATGCGTTGAAACAACATGGCAAGCGGATCCTCTTTCCCCAACTCGATTGCCAACTGATCTCGCATAGAGAGGCAGACCTCGAGCGGCATCCAGGCATCCTGAAAGAGTCTCGAAGCCTCCATGACCAATGCCAGAGCGGTTTTCTCTGAGCGAGTAGGAACGTCTGAATGGACAGACACTCCCCCCTCAGCCACATGTGACAGAACTACGCGTGGTTTCTGCAAACTATGCATTTCAGGCTCACAAGATTGTCCTGCAGACGACACTGTGCGGAGCATGCACTCCAAGTCTCGTGCCAGCTGCAATTGGGGTTGGGCAAAAGAAATCAGCTTGTTCAAATGAGGGAAAGTTCACCACTTCCCCTATACCTCGGCAAGATTTGCCCGCCCCTGTGGAAGAATCAGCCGGTATCCAGACGAAGACGAGCCCGACTACGAGGTGAGGAATGAGGCGCTATTTTTTTGGCAGACACACTGTTCGATGGCGTTGCGGACCGATCCGCCCCACCCTCGATATTCGATGTACTCCAGCTTGTTGAAGCGAAACTCGACACCGACCATCTCGCTCCCATGCTGCGCGTCTGCATTCTTCACAATGCCGGTGAGATTGGTAATGTGTCCTAACCCAGGCAGCTCGAACTCCAAGCGGACTGTGCTACCGGGGCGCAGCCAGGCCGGTCGTTGGACCAACGCCACGCTGCACCCCGCTTCACTGAGATCTTTCAGCAAGCCGCCAAAGTAGTCGCTAGTGGGCAGACTCGATTGGGATGAATGATCTGGGTCGGTTCGCCTCAACAGAATCGGCTCGTTCGATGACACACGCACATGCTTGCGCAGATGCATCTCTTCGACAGTTTTGGGGTAGGCGATAAAAAGCAGCGGCACCGGTGAGCTGATCTGGTCGCGTATCTCGCTCCGATAGCCGACCAGCTTTCCATCATGAAGGTAGCTCACGGTGCACGGCGTGCCACCACCAACCTGTTGATCATGCCCGAGCTGAAGCGGCCATTCACAGATCAGCCAGGCGTGATCTTTCCACCCGAGGAGCGTCGAACCGTACATGACCTTCTGCTGATCAAGAGAAAAGGATAACTTCAAAGGCAGTCCGACCGACAAAAACGACGCCGCAGGGGGGACAGACACGACCACGTCATTCATACCCACCACTCCTGATGTCTATCAGCTGACACAAACCGTCGCTGATGAACCTTATCGGAAACTCATCACCTAGTCTTGAGGATGAACAAACAGAAGCGAGCATACCGGCTAAGAATCACGCCTAACGCGGCATGAGTGGACGGCAATCATCAAGTTCAACGCCTACTTCGCCGATAACATCCTCAGACCCTATTCTTCTATCGGCAAATCCGACCGGGCGCTCCTTCTGACTTGGAGTCTATGAGCTATGGCGACAAAACGCATCGCAATCGAGCAGGTCATTCCCGGCATGTTCATCGTCGAAATGGATGTTCCCTGGTACCGGACACCGTTTCTCTTCCATAAACGATTGATCAACGATCTGCAGACTATCGAGCTCATGAAGCAACATGGGATTCGGATGGTGACCATCGACACCAGCAAAGGATCCGATCTGCCATCAGCGACGACTCACCCGTCTGTAAACGCCAAGTCGGACACCCAGAACATTCCCCTTCCGAAAGAGCCGAACACTGAGCAGGCGATCGAACGCACACTTGGTGATCATCCGGCTGTCGTGATTTATGCGCAAGCTCAAGAAGCAGTTGAGCGAATTTTCGATGACCTGGAGCGTGGAGTCCCACCGACTCCGGAGGCGACGAAAGCCGTCGTCTCGAATGTCCTAGACCAAGTCCTCAATGACCGAGCTGCCATCGCGACTCAGATTGCCATTCAGAAAATCCAACAGTTCGATCGCTCTCTGACAACCCACGCGTTGGATACCTGCATCTTATCTCTCATCGTCGCCATTGAAAGTGAGCTTGACCAAGCGCTGCAGGAACTGGTCGGAATGGGAGCCTTGCTCCACGACGCAGGCTATGTCCGTCTCCCGCGCAATCTGGTTCGGAAGCGAGACGAATGCACCGGGCAAGACAAGACACTGCTCGAACAGCATTGCAAACTCGGCGTGACGCTCCTTTCGGAACATCCTGGTATGCACGAGGATGTCCTTCGAATCGTGCAGGAGCATCATGAACGGTCAGACAAAAGCGGCTTTCCAGCTGGCCGTGGTCACGACCAGATCTCACGTCTCGCTCAAATCGTCGGTATTGTCGATTTCTACGACGGCATGGTCAGTCGGCGCGGGGCCCGACCAGCGATGATTCCCCACGATGCCGTGCGGCAACTCTTCCTTGCGGGAGAACGAGGGCAATTTGAAAAAGCCTTAGTGGAGGTTATGATTCGGAGCATCGGCGTCTATCCAGTTGGAAGCCTGGTCAGACTGAACACCGGAGAACAGGCAGTGGTCATCGGAGCCAATCCGCAGCAGCGGCTTAAACCACTCGTCAAGGTCACGACCGATCCACAAGGCGGCTGCTATGCAACCCCGATCGAAATCGACCTGGCTGCGCCGTCATCTGACCACACGGTACGGAGCGTGCTGCGTGTGCTCGACCCGGTTCGTGAGCGCGTCAACATTGGCATACATCTGGACACGACTCTGCCACGGGCCGCATGATGAAACCGCCGAAACGGAAACGAAGGCAATATCGGCGTGGAAAGGCATCCGCTCAACCTGCTGCTTCCGTTGCACTGGAGCTCCTTGAAGGGCTTCCTGTTGCCACCCTCATTCTCGACTCCGACCTGACAGTCCAGGCTATCAACCGAGAGGGTATTCGGTTACTCGGATTACGATGTCGGCCTAGCCATGGATCGTCGTTCCCGGTGCTATGGGCAAAACTCACCCAGTCTAGTGAATCATGCATTTCTGCGCAGCTGAATAGCATATTTACAACGAATCGCCCTATCACAGCGACTCAACAGCTTTTCGGAAAAAGCAAGACGACGAATACCCCCATAGAGTGGACGTGCCTCCCAAGCGAACTTAATGGAACGACGGTTCTGGTCATCAGCATTCGTGACCTCTCCCATGAAATGGAGTTGGAGCAGGACCGTGATCGCTTGGCAGCAATCGCCGAAGAAAGCCCTGCACCCCTTATCGAACTGAATCGGGATTCAAGTCTGTTGTATGCGAATCCTGCCATGATTGCGCTACTCTCTCGATTTGGGTACAGCCTCGATGGATTCCCAAACGTGGCCCCAAGCCGACTCCCAAACATTGTGGAGCAGTGCCTCAACACCGGTCAGACACTCCATCACGAAGAAGTCCTCCTACCGGAAGCCAGTTTTTCATGGACCTTTTGTCCAGTGCCTCATCATGGAGTGGTTCGCGGCTATGCGACTGACATGACGAACGTCTACAAAACGCAGCAGGCGCTCCGATTGTCGGCTGACCAACTTCGTCAGAGCAACCAACGACTCGACCAAGCACTTGATGAAGCAAGGGAGTCCGCGCGCATCAAGACGGCGTTCCTTGCGACAGTCAGCCATGAGCTGCGAACCCCTATGAACGGCGTAATCGGCATGACGAGCCTGCTGATGGAGACATCCTTGACGCCTGAACAGCAGTCTTACGCCGAAACCATTCGCCAATGCGGCGAAGCGCTGCTGCAACTGATCAATGATGTGCTCGAATGCAGCAAGATTGAGGCGGGCAAACTGGAACTGGAATGCCTCGATTTCAATCTGCGAACGACGGTGGAGCAGGTGCTCGCACAGTTTGCCGAACGCGCCGAGACGAAAGGTCTTGAGTTGACCGGTCTGGTCCATGCAGCCGTGCCGACTGGACTCAAGGGCGACCCCGGGCGCTTGCGTCAGATCCTGACCAATCTTGTGGCCAATGCAGTCAAATTCACCGATAAAGGAGAAGTGACCCTGCAAGCCTATATCGAGGAAGACCTACCCGATTCTGCCGTCATCCGATTCGAAGTCACCGACAGCGGCATCGGCATCAGTCCAAATACTCAGGCTAAACTCTTTCGTCCATTCGTACAGGGCGACAGCTCGACGACGAGAAAGTACGGCGGTACCGGTCTTGGCCTTTCGATTTCAAAGCAACTCGTGGAGTTAATGGGAGGAAAGATTGGTGTACGCAGCACCGAAGGACAAGGAAGCACCTTTTGGTGTACGGCGCGCCTTCTCAAACAAGCCGGTACGCCGCGGGCGATTCTCCCGATGGGAGATCTCGCGGGGAAACATGTTCTGATCGTCGATGATAACGAATCCAATCGTCTGATTCTCCATCATCTCGTATCCGGATGGGGGATGGTTGACGACCTTGCAGAGGATGCTGAATCGGCCTTGCATCGGATATCCGAGGCCACGCAGCGAGGAGTACCGTACGATCTCGCCATATTGGATGTCATTATGCCGGGAACGGACGGGCTCCAGCTCGCCCAAGAAATCCAACATCGCCCAGAGGGATCCGCCATTCGCCTTGTCGTCATGACCTCGATGCTCCAACGGGGCCACGCGGAACAGGCTCGTCAGGCCGGCGCGATGGGTTACCTACCGAAACCCGTTCGCCATGACGAATTGCGGGACTGTTTGCGAACCGTCCTCGGCCTAGCCGAGAGTCAAAACTCGAAGGAGCCTCAGACACTCTCGGTTGTTCCTCAACTCGTCACCAGACATACGGTCGCGGAGAACGTCCAACACCGACGCGTGCTCGTGGTCGAAGACAATCTCGTCAACCAAAAGCTCGCCGTCCGCATGGTTGAGAAACTGGGTTATCAGCCTGATGTCGTCGACAATGGCCAAGAAGCGCTGACGGCACTGAAGAAGGGTGACTATGCCGCGATTTTGATGGACTGTCAGATGCCCATCATGGATGGTTTTGAGACGACCAGGAACATTCGTGAGCGTGAAACGGAGGCCGTATCTAGTGGAGCACAGGCTGGAGGTGAGAGCCGATCAGACATGGCTCCGCCATCTCTACCGCATATTCCAATCATTGCGGTGACCGCCAATGCCATGCAGGGAGATCGAGAACGTTGTTTAGCGGCTGGGATGGACGATTATCTTTCGAAGCCGATCAAACTGGATGAACTCCGCGCTGCCCTTGCACGTTGGATCACCTCACCGCCTACCAACGCCGTTTCTGGAAGACAGCAGCCAGCGCACACCACAACCGCCCCTACTCGAGGGATCTTTGATCCTGCTAGGATGTACCAGAATATCGGTAGCGACAACGAATTGTTCGCTCAACTCGTCTGTCTGTTTCTCATTCGTCACCAGACGATGTTGGCTGAGATCAGAACGGCGCTCGCTGATGCCGATTCGTCCGCGGTGGAGCGAACTGCCCATACTTTCAAGGGAACGGCGGGAAATCTTTGCGCTTCCGAAGTAGGACTTACCGCTGGTCGTCTGGAGGCTGTCGGTCGTCTCAACGCGCTTCACGATGCCCCTCCCGTCTATGCGCAACTCGAGCTTGAGGTCGCACGACTCGTTCGCGTGTTGGAACCCTACCGGCAGGGATATCAGCCCATCACTGAAGCGGCCGCCTAGCAGGATGCTGAAAAAGTCCGCCAGCGGCGTTCTCGCCTCGCTCAGAGGCTCAACGTACCGAAGCGTACGCCTTGTATCTTGGAATTGTGGTACATGAGATTCTCGGAATGTGACAGATCGATACGCCTCCGGTCTGATAAGACCGTAGCCGAGCCAGGTCGTCGCATTCCACAGTCCACAAGCCCGAACAGTTGCCTGGGCCAACCAGCCCGCATGACGACAAGGACGGGCTTCACGAAGGAGCAGGCGATGCAACCTTCGCCGGTATGTGTGGGGATTGATATTTCGAAAGCCCAGCTGGACCTCGTGGTGGAGCCGGGAGGCGAATCGCTCACCGTGCCCTATGATGATCAGGGGCTCGCGACTCTGATCCTGCGGCTCAGCCAGATTTCGCCGAGACGGATTGTCGTCGAAGCCACTGGCGGTCTGGAACGGGTGCTGCTGCGAGCCCTGGTGGACGCCGCGTTGCCGGTCATCGCGGTCAATCCACGCCAAGTGCGGGACTTTGCCAAGGCGACAGGCCAGTTGGCGAAGACCGACGCGCTGGATGCGGCCGTCTTGGCGCGCTTTGCGGTCGTGATCCAACCGCCGGAGCGGGCGCTCCCCGATCCGCAGACGCAAGAGTTGGCGGCCGTGCTGGCGCGGCGTCGGCAAGTGCTGGCGATGCAGCGAGCCGAGCAGAACCGCCTGGACCGGGCGTCGACACGCGTGCGGAAACGAATTGAGGCCCATCTGCGGTGGCTGAACGCAGAGCTGGCTCGCCTGGATGAGGACCTTGATGACATGATTGCCCAGAGTCCCGTGTGGCGCAACCGGGACAATCTGTTGCAGAGCGTGCCAGGCATCGGGCCCGTGATGAGCCGCACCGTGTTGGCGGAGTTGCCGGAGTTGGGGCTGCTGAATCGCAAGCAAGTCGCCGCCTTGGTGGGCGTGGCTCCCTTTAATCGGGATAGCGGTCGACGGCGTGGCCATCGGACCATTTGGGGCGGGCGCGCCCCGGTTCGCACGGCCCTCTACATGGCGACGTTGGTGGCGACGCGCTGGAATCCGGTCATCCGAGAGTTCTACCGGCGCCTGCGCACCGCGGGCAAGCCACCGAAGGTCGCGCTGGTCGCAGCCATGCGCAAGTTGCTGACCATTCTCAATGCGATGGTGCAGCATGGAACTTCCTGGCGATCCACGGTGGTGCAGGGGGCTTGACATTTAAGACAGTTGCTCGCCTCTTCGCTCGCTGCGGCCTTGCTGGACGTGCCTTTTTGAGCATCCTGCGTGATGCATTGGTATCGTCTCGCATCTCGATGCCTGTGGCGACACCGGAGTTAAGGTGAGTTTTTCCGCATCCTGCTAGAGCTATTTTCCTTTTCTATCTGCTGGATTGAGTCGACTTACACAGGACACTCCGTGGCAGGGCGCACATCTGTGGGGACTTCTGTAGAGGGAGGCGCTGCAGGAAACAACGCATGTCTGGTGGGGAACTCTTCAGAGAGGACCAACTGCTTCCCAAGCTTGGTTGTGTGGCTTATGAGCAGCGGCCCCCGAAGATTGGCTGTGATTCGACTTGGATCATCCGAAGGAATGGTCAAGATTACCACCAAGGCGAGATCATCTCTCTGTTCCCCTTTGATCTCTACCAGTGCATCGGTGGGAACGTCGACATGGTAATCAGGATGGAACGTAGCCGGATCCATGAGGACAAAGGCCAGACCAGGCTCGTCAATCGATTGAAGCCATTTGAAGGGGGCCTCAGTGTCATGATCAAGTATCACATACCGCTGTTGCTCGGGGAACCCCAGCAGCCCGGAAGGAAACCTGACGATACTGTCGTCGGACACTTCGAATGATCCGAAGCGGGTCGATGTGCACCTCACGAATCTATCCTCACGAGACCAAGCGGCGTTTGATAGGAATTAGGCGACGAAATGCCTCGAGCGGCACAGCCTGCGTATTCGCAGCCAACCGGTTCTCTTCTTGAATCCTCGTATACACCTCTTCTCGATGAACCGCGACCGCCGGTGGCGCCTCGATTCCGAGGCGGACTTGCCCACTTTTTAAACCCAGCACGACAATACGGATGTCGGGGCCGATCGTGACACTCTCTCCCCGTCGACGTGTAAGTACCAGCATACTCGCCTTCCATGGCTGCACAGCGTTCCATAGAATTATCGGCCATCCATGATGCAAACTTGAGAGATGACTTACCGGAGGTGCTTCAGGAGAGAATTTTCAAAGATCCGACCGAGCGTTTCACCTGCAGCTTGAATGGCATACTCTTGCAGGGTGAGATCGGAGATGGTTCGTGCCAAATCGATATCTGCGAACGAGGATAGCGTGTTGGTTGCCAGCACTTTCGCATCTTCCAATGCCGAGGAGGTGGCTTCCAAGCGATTGGTCAGCGCACCGACTTCAGCCTGAGCTGCCGACATCTGACTGAGCGCACGGTCTAGCTCACCCAAGCTCTCCACGATACCGGCCTTGAAATTTCCTCGCAACGACGCGAGAAGATGCTGCGCTGTTTCAAAGAGATTCACATTCGGGCCGCTGAAGGCTTGATGGCCAAGAACGTTCGTGGGGATCACCTCCCCGTCTGCCACTTCAATTTCGTGAGTGACGGAATCTCCGGCATATCGGCTCTGACTGACGATATGAAACAGATCCCCAGCAGCTGGAGACGCCGTGTCGTTCGTGATCGCGAACTGAATGCCGTCAAACGTGATCGGGGCACCTGAGGTATACGTCTGTCCGCCAAGCACCGTTTTCGGAGTAAGAGCGACGGTAAATCGATCTCCGGTAACCGGCGAGCCCGGTTGTCCGTTTGAAAGCACCACACGCAAGCCATCAAATTCGATCGCTCCTCCGGACACATAGGTGTTCCCAGTTGAAAGGGTTGACCCGGTCGTTGTATTCACGACCGAATACTGTGTGGAAGACGTGAATTGGATCTCGTACGAATCGAGGGTAGCCCGCTGTGGGTCAATCACTCCGGTATCAATAGCACCGACTCGTCCTACATTGGCCAGGCTCGCAGTCACCGTTACCGGCGCCGAGGTATTGACCACGTCAAAGGTGGCGGGGCTAGTAAATCGGACGACATAATTGTCAAACGATGCGACGCTCGCAGTACGCACTTGCCCCTGAGAGATGGTTGCTCCTCCGCTGTTGGCCGAAGCTGCCTGCGTGACCACAGTGGGTGCGAACGTCGCGGCACCATTGCCGGCACTGCCTCCGTTGAATCCAAGCAGCGCACGCGCAGATCCACCAATCACCTCAACATTCGCATTTGATCCATCAGAGTTTGAAGCAATCACGAGCCGAGCATTTTCATACGTTACTGAAACACTTTTCCCTGCCGCAAGTAAGCTTGCATCGGTATTGATCCGACTCTGTACTCGTGCAGCGACTTCGGCACCACTGAGCGTCTCGGTCCCGCTGGTTAAATCGATCAGGCCGGACGTCACCCCATCAATTCTCACGGTCAGTGTGTCCGCGACGGCATCTGTCAGGGTAACAGGAGTAGACACCGTCAGCCCTTCAGCAAACCCGTGGCGGCTTGTGCCTCCAAACACCGGCTGGTTTTCGTCAAACTCGGCATTGCCCAGTTGGAACAGTTGTTGCAGCAACGCACGCACTTCATGCGCGCCCGCAGCTCGTTCGGCCGCGCCGTTGGTATCAGAGGCAAACTGCACCGCCAGCTGCCTGATACGAGACAGGGCCTCCGTGCTCCCTTGCAGCGAGGTATCGGCCAATTCAACTCGAGTCGTGGCGGTTGAAATATTACGAAGCCGTTGCTCCAGCTTTGCCAATGTCGTTTGTTCACCGACGATCCGATGGAAACGACCAGGGTCGTCGGAAGGTTGCAAGACCTGCTTGCCGGTTGCGAGATGCTCCTGCAAACGTAGTGATTGAAATCGAGCCCGTTGATAGTTGTTGACCAGGACTCCAAATACCTGCTGTTCTGTGACACGCATGGCAGGCTCCTCCGCCTATCGTTTGAGCGAAATCAACGTCGCCATCATTTCATCAGCCGCGACGATCATGCGCGACGCTGCTTCAAACGCCCGTTGAAACTTGAGAAGATTGACGAGTTCCTCATCAAGCGAGACGCCGGACACCTGGGCGCGGAAATTCTGAAGTTGTTCGTGGCGGATCTCTTCCGTCTCAAGACGCTGCCCCGCGACTTGAGAGGCCACACCCAGATCGGTCGCGGTCTTACGATAACTGTCGAACAACGTCGCATTGTCGAGGCCGGTAACGGCTTTGGACTGGAGTGCGACGAGATCCAAACCATTCTGATTGTTTCCTGGAACACCTGCCCGCGTGGATGAAAGCGCAACTTTTGATGGATCTGAGAGCGCAACGGCCAAATCTCTCGCCGTGTTGTCACGTGAGTTCACGTTCAAGACATCGTTGGCCGCCGGTGCCCCGGAGACGGTCACTGCGATCCCGTCCAGATGAAATGTTTGAGGCCCAGTATACGTGCCAGACGCCGCTGTACTGACCCCGCCAGATAACCCAAGGGTCCCTCGTGCCGTTCCACCGGTCACATCCACAGCACTAGACCCGCCAACAGAATTTGACCGCAAAACGAGTCGGTGTGTTGTTTCATCAAACAACACCGTGATCTGCCGACCCGCTGCGGCCAGTGTGCTGTCCGCGTTGATTTCGTTTTGAACTTCCTCGGCCAGAGCAGCACCCGACGTATACGAGAGGCCCGGCGATCCGGCACCGCTTAGCGTAATAGTGCCGGACGTCGTGCCATCTACCGATACCACCAGTGTATCGTTCACTCCCGTCTCAATACTGACAGGTGCATCCACTGACGGAGGTGTAAGCACCGTTCCGGTGTAGTTCCCTCGGATGCCGGCACCCATTGTTGCATCAACTATTGCGTACCCGCTAGGTCCAGTAAATCGAATCTCGTAATCGTGGAAGGTCAGGAGACTCGGCGCAGTGACCGTCCCGTTCGCAATCGAGGCCGTGCCAACGTTTGGGGTAGGTGCTTTAGCCGTAACCGATAACCCAGAAAAGAGATCTTCTCCAGTGGAACCATCAAGACCATATCCCACTCGATGAATTTGGTTCACCTCAGTCAAGAGCGAGCCTGCCAGAGCGTCGATTCCTCGTTGGACGGAAGGAATCGTGCGATCCCGGACATCCAGGAGCCCACGCAACTTCCCGGTGCTTATCAGGTCGTTAATGACAGACGGTTGGGGCCCTCCAATATCGTACCCAATATCCAGCAAAGCTTGGTTGTCTGGAGATTCGACTCCAACGAGCTTACGAGTCGTTTCCTGATCCACTAAGACGAGTCCGCGGGCGGTAAAGACTGAGACCGTCCCGTCCTGACGATCAAGAGTGAGCACATCAACTCGCGTGGCAAGCTCATTGATGGCCAAGTCCCGCTGATCGCGAAGGTCATTGGCATTCTGCCCACTGACTTCGGCGGATTTGATTTGGCCGTTGAACTCGGCAATCTTTCCCGTCAGGCTGTTGATCTCGCTGATAGTCACACCAATTTGCGCATCAACGGCGCGACGGGTCTCAACCAAGTCCGAATTGAGCCGATGGAAAGCGCTCGACAGAGTCGAGGCTCGTGAGAGGACCACGGAACGTGGAGCGATCTGAGACGGTGTCGTGGTCGCATCCTGCAGTGCACTGAAAAACTCGTTTAATTTCCCCGATAGGCCCTGCCCCTGAGCATCCCCGAACAGTCTCTCGAGCCTGCTCAATTCGTCATGCGCCACCGTAAACTGACCGAGGTCTTCATGAGACTGCGCCAACTCCCGATTGAGGAATACGTCCACAGCGCGTCGAATCTCAGCGATTTTCACTCCTGTGCCGGCTTGCCCTGGGCTCCCATCCACAGGGCGCTCTTCCGTGAGTATGACTTGTTGCCTGGAGAAGCCCGGAGTGTTCACATTGCCGATATTATGGCCGGTGACCGTCAAGGCCTGTTGTGCCGTAAAGAGGGCGGTCTTTGCCACGTCAAGCAGTGCGTTCAGTCCCATCGATCTTCACCCCTTCCGCCTGATTAACGTAGCCGGCGTGCCGCCAGCGTTTCGACCGCCAAACATCGAATAGACGTCACTTTCTGGAGCGGGCTGACGATGAGCTTCTAATGCTCGGACGAGAAACGACTGAATATTGTTCACCAATACCTGGTTGACCGCGATATCCTGCTGCACGGTTCGAACTTGCGCTGCGAGTCGTTCGTACTGTTGCAAGATTGCTTGAGCCTGTGGGCTCTTCGTCCGTTGTAGAATATTGGTTAATGTCCGACCCGCTTCCGGCACACCATAGGCCGTGGCTAGATCGCGTACGAATGCGTCAAACGCTTCCTTCAAACCGTTTAAGGACTCAAGAATTGACACTCTTGATTGATTGATTGAGATGAACTCATGCAGGGCCATGCGCTTGATGGCATCACGTTCGTGACGGATATTTTGTGCAAGAAGTTCACATTGAGCGGATTCACGCGCAAGGAGATCGATTAATTGGTCGAGAGAGCCTGAGATATTCACGATCGACAACCTGCCCATCCATAGGCCAGAACGGAAATCCGTCCGTTGCTGTCGCACTTGAAGGAAACTGACGTGGCTTAGAGTATGGCGTCGGTCAGAACCTGTCTCACAAGGGCATCACCTACCGCACGGCCACTGACATCGTACGTACCACTCTCAAGGGAGCGCCTGATGCTCTCTACTCGTTCAGCCCGCTCAGGATCTGGTTGATTTGCCAACTCGCGAATCCGTTGCAGTTCCTTCGCCTGGGAGGAAATCTGAACTTCATCCTTACCGGCTTGGGTGCGAGCCGTGGCTTGTCGAGCCCCGGAACTTTCAGCTTCGTGCACTCCAAGCAACACCTTTGCAAGATGATCGACGTTCCCATGACCTGAAATTTGCATATCCTTACTCCTTCCGCACTCTTCGTGTCCGAGCTACAAGGCTACGTGTGGATGGCCTTTCCCCCGATCGTAATCCTTATCGGCTCCTACCCGACAGAACTTGAGCTCTTCACCGGGGACAAGGGAAAATGTTTATCCGCATATTCCTGAACCATGTTGGCAATTCCTATCCCCCCTGAATCTGCTGCTCGAACCCCGATTTCCTCATCATAAAATGAGTAGAAATAGGCTCCCTGCTTGTTTGCAATGGTTCCCTCGGGAACCGTTTCCCTCATAACCTTTAGTAAATATGAGATAAAATAGGCTTCGAATTGCCGCCCAGCCTGAATCAACTGCTCGCGACTCTCACCAATATCTTGTGATTGCAATGAGTTAAGTCGATGATCAAGATGGCCAGTTCCGATAGTCCACGTAGGATCTCCGTACAATGGTAAAGACCCCCATTTAGAATCATCACCATGTGAAGCGTTTACATTATTCATCATATACTTGATTAAATTATCTCAAGATTAGCCTGAAGTGAACCTGCGGCCCGCAACGCCGATAGAATTGCCACAAGATCCCGCGGAGTCACCCCAACCGCATTCAGCGCTCGTACGACCTCTCCCAAGGTCACCGTTTCATCCACTACAATCAGGCGCGATTCCTCCTCCTTCACCTCGGTCTGAACATCAGGAGTGACAGTTGTTTGTCCCGCTGCCGAACCAATCAGCGGGGCTGACGGCTGAGATACATTTAACGTGTTCTTTACCGAGATTGTCAGATTGCCATGTGAGATTGCGCAGGTCGAGACCCGCACGTGCTCACCTAACACGACCGTTCCAGTCCGTTCATTGACGACGACTTTAGCCACAGCGTCGACCGCAACATCGAGCCCCTCAATCGATGAGATGTACTCGACGACACGACCCTGAAACGCCTGCGGAATCGTCGCCTTGACAGATCCAGCATTGACAGCAGACGCGCTTCCTTTTCCAAACGCGCCCTCGATGGCTTCGGCCGTCCGGATGGCTGTTGTAAAATCGGGTTGCCGTAGGAGCACGGAAACTGTTTCCCATGAATCAATATTGACGAGTAGTTCTTTTTCAATAATCGCTCCACCTGGGACCACTCCGGCCGCTTGGTGATTCTTGACCACTGTCGCTCCTCCTGCTCCTCCACTGCCTCCTAGAAACCCTCCGATGGAGACCGGCCCCTGTGCAACAGCAAAGACTTGCTGGTTTGCTGCCTTCAACGGCGTCAGTAAGAGCGTACCGCCTTGTAGACTCTTGGCGTTCGCCATAGACGACACAACTGCATCCAGCGTCATCCCAGGCTTCGAAAATGGAGGAAGCTTGGCCGTCACCATGACCGACGCGATGTTTCTGGTCAGTAATTGAATGGGGTCGATCACAAGATTCACCCCCATCTTATTCAACATGGACATCATCGCCTGAATCGTGAACTGTCCGCCGATGACTCGGTCTCCGGTACTATCCAGACCCACCACGAGACCATAGCCAAGCAGCTGGTTTTCACGCACGCCCTCAATCACACCTATGTCCTTGATCCTCACTGCGTCGGCAGTCGGAGGAGAGAAGAACACGGATCCCAGTACCAACACACCCATCAATAAGAAAAGTCGTACGATCATGAGGTATGACACCTATCGTATCTGCGAACGTTTCGAAACTTGCGATTTCGGCTTTCGACCAAGCATGACACGCGCCAGCCATCCTTGCTCCGTACCTATGTCATTTGTGGAGTCGCGCTCAACATCCTCCGCCATGTTCAATCGTGCGTGATTCACACCGGGCGGATTGCAATCGGCACGTCGCACCACTCCGCTTTGTAGCATCATCTGCAGGGTGTGGAGATTGAGAGGCCGTTTTGGTGGAGTACTCCTCCTCCCTGCCCGACGTCTCAATGGAGTCGACATAGGACATCCTTCATCAAAATGGATAGATCCAATCAAGAATTCGAACAAACCATCCAGGCCGTTGGACATCATCGAGAACACCGAGGCCAGAATATTCGATCCTGGCATCAGCAATGGCGGAGGACAGGACTGTATTCTTGGTATTGACATCTACTCGACGCACGATTCCGCCGATACTCATCAGCTGCTTTTCACTGTTCACGCTGACCTCTCGCCGCCCTTCGATACGAAGATCCCCGTTCGGCAGCACCTCAGTCACAATCGCAGAGATGGTCCCGGTCAGAGTCCCGGCTCGACTGGTGGCACCTTTCCCACCAAATTTGCTGCTGGCGTTCGCGTCGATCCCCATTCCACGTCGAGTTTCATCGCTGAATCGTATTCCTGGTATTCCGATATACCCCATCGCGCTGCCAACGAGACTGTTTGTAATCGTTGATTCGCGTTGCGCCTCGGTATCAGCAGATTTTGACCCCTTGTGATTTTCAACGATCTTGACGGTAAGAATGTCGCCGATCCGCATGGCACGAAGATCTTCA
>Ga0224510_10000543_pt1 | contig 28410 bp, 17 predicted proteins | sample SF_May12_sed_USG_FD_170161 | JGI IMG/M metagenome (GOLD analysis project Ga0224510, IMG submission 170161) | Sediment microbial communities from San Francisco Bay, California, United States - SF_May12_sed_USGS_4_1 | ecosystem: Environmental > Aquatic > Marine > Sediment | place: USA: California... | reverse complement strand
TCGATATAACCACAAGCAGGTAAGAAAATCCGATGCCTAAAAGAACCGACATTAAAAAGATTCTGATTATCGGCTCCGGCCCCATTATTATCAGCCAGGCCTGCGAGTTTGACTATTCCGGCACCCAGGCGGTGAAGGCATTGAAAGAGGAAGGCTACGAAGTCATCCTCATCAATTCCAATCCGGCCACCATCATGACCGATCCCGAGATTGCCGACCGGACCTACATCGAGCCCATTACCCCGGAGATGGTCGCCAAAATTATCGAACGGGAACGCCCAGATGCGCTCCTGCCCACCCTGGGAGGGCAGACTGCCCTCAACACCGCCATCAAGGTTGCCGAACTGGGCGTGCTTGAAAAATTCGGGGTTGAATTGCTCGGCGCCAATATTGCGGTAATCAAGAAAGCCGAAGGGCGTGACTCCTTTAGAGATGCCATGCGCAAGATCGGCCTTAAGGTGCCGGAAAGCGCCATTATCCATACCATTGAAGAGACCAAGGCCGCCAGCGAGCAGATCGGCTTCCCTATCATTGTCCGCCCCAGTTTCACCCTTGGCGGCACCGGCGGCGGCATCGCCTATAATTCCCAGGAACTTGATGAATTCTGCAAGGCCGGTCTGGACCTGAGCATGAATTCCGAGGTCATGCTCGAGAGAAGCCTGCTTGGCTGGAAGGAGTATGAGCTTGAAGTGATGCGCGACAAGGCCGACAATGTGGTGATCATCTGCTCCATTGAAAATGTCGACGCCATGGGGGTGCACACCGGAGACTCCATCACCGTGGCTCCGGCCCAGACCCTCACTGACCGCGAATACCAGGAGATGCGCAATGCCGCCATTGCCATCATGCGAGAGATCGGCGTGGAAACCGGCGGTTCCAACGTCCAGTTTGCCGTGAATCCCGTGGATGGCGAACTGATGATCATCGAGATGAACCCCCGGGTTTCCCGGAGTTCCGCTCTGGCCTCGAAGGCAACCGGCTTCCCCATTGCCAAAATTGCCGCCAAACTGGCGGTGGGCTACACCCTGGACGAAATTCCCAACGACATCACCCGGGAAACCATGGCTGCTTTTGAGCCGACCATCGATTACTGCGTGGTCAAGATCCCCCGCTTCACCTTTGAAAAATTCCCCGAAGCCGATGACTTTCTCACCACGGCCATGAAGTCGGTGGGCGAAACCATGGCGTTTGGTCGCACCTTTAAAGAGGCATTCCAGAAAGGGATGCGCTCCCTCGAAATCGGGGTAAGCGGCTTTGGCGCAGACCCAAAATTCGACCTTGATTCGATGGATCAGCAGGATCTTGAAAACGGCCTGCGCAAACCGAATTCAAAACGGTATTTCCAGGTCTTCGAGGCCCTGCGCCGGGGCATGAGCATTGAAAAAATCTACGAAATCTCCTTTATCGATCCCTGGTTTCTCCATAACTTCAAACAGATTGTCGATATGGAGCCCCGTATCAGAGATAACGGCTTCAACGGACTGAACCATGATTTCCTCCGGGAGGTCAAACAGCTCGGCTACTCTGATCGCCAGCTCGCCTTTCTTACCGGCACCTCGGAAGAGGATGTCTGGGAGCTGCGGGAAAAGCTCCAGGTGCAACCGGTCTACAAACTGGTCGACACCTGCGCCGCCGAGTTCGAGGCCCTCACCCCTTACTATTATTCCACCTACGAAGTTGAGGATGAAGCCCGCGAGAGCAAGGGAAGCAAGGTCATGATCCTGGGCGGCGGCCCCAACCGGATCGGCCAGGGCATCGAATTTGACTACTGCTGTGTCCACGCCGCTTTTGCCCTTAAGGAAATGGGCATTGAGTCCATCATGGTCAACTCCAACCCGGAAACGGTGAGCACCGACTATGACACTTCGGACAAGCTGTACTTTGAACCGCTGACCCGGGAAGATGTATTGCATATCATCAAGAAAGAAAAGCCCGATGGGGTTATCGTCCAATTCGGCGGGCAGACCCCACTGAATCTTGCCGTCCCCCTTGCCAAGGCGGGCGTACCCATCCTCGGCACCACTCCCGACTCCATTGATCGGGCGGAAGACCGCAAACGCTTCCAGCAATTCCTGCACAAACTGAACCTCTTGCAGCCGGAGAACGGCACGGCTCAGACTGCGGATGAAGCACTGGTTATCGCCGCGAAAATCGGCTATCCGGTGGTGGTTCGCCCCTCATACGTCCTCGGCGGACGCGCCATGCGTATCGTCTATAATGAAAAAGACCTGGCCTCCTATATGAATTCGGCCATTGACGTCTCACCCGACCGTCCCATCCTGATCGACAAATTCCTGAAGGATGCGGTGGAGATCGATGTTGATGCCATCTCCGACGGAGAAAACACCATCATCGGCGGGATCATGCAGCACATTGAGGAAGCGGGCATCCATTCCGGCGATTCCGCCTGCGTTCTGCCGCCGCACTCCATCTCCAAGGAGATGATCGAGACCATCAAGAGTGCGACCCGGGCCATGGCAGCCGAGCTCAAGGTCAAAGGCCTCATGAATATCCAGTTTGCCGTCAAGGAGAACCAGCTCTACATCCTTGAGGTAAACCCGCGCGCCTCGCGGACCGTCCCCTTTGTCAGCAAGGCAACGGGCGTTCCCCTTGCCAAACTGGCCACCAAGGTCATGCTCGGCAAAACGTTGCCGGAGCTGGGCCTTACCGAAGAGGTTGTGGTTGCGCATTATGCGGTTAAGGAAGCGGTCTTCCCCTTTGACCGTTTTGACAACGTTGACACCCTCTTGGGACCGGAGATGAAATCCACCGGCGAGGTCATGGGCATGGATGTCTGCCTTGGCCTTGCCTTTGCCAAATCCCAGCTGGCCGCCGGCCAGAAGATCCCCACCGAAGGCAATGTTCTGCTCAGTGTGCGACACAGCGACAAACCGGCCATCGTACCCATTGCAAAAAAGCTGATCACCTTGGGCTTTAATATCCTCGCAACCCGGGGAACCGCCAAAATTCTTACCGAGAACGACGTTGCCTGCACCAGTGTGCACAAGGTTTCAGAGGGCAGGCCGCATATCCTCGACAAGATCCAGGACAAGCAGATCCAGTGGATTGTCAACACCTCCCTTGGCACCAGAACCACAGAAGACGCTTATACCATTCGTCGGGCAGCCCTGAACTATCACCTGCCCTACACGACCACCATTGCAGGGGCCGAATCAATGGTCAAGGCCATCGGCACCATGCAGCAGGAGTCCATGGAACCCAAATCGGTGCAGGAATATTTCGCATAATTCACATGCATCGCGCAAAAAAGAGAGGTTCAAGGCTAGCCCCTATGGACTTTCTCTCACGTCTGACTTATGGTGAGTGAGTTAAAAAAAATACGCCTGATTCCATAATCGCACCCTGCTGCCGACAAGAATTGCGCGACACCCTTCGCAAGAGTTTTCCCCTGCGAGTTGCAAATAATGATGGAGGTTCTGCTTGAACAGCTTTTATAAAAATTTGTCCATGTGGCTGGTAATCGGCCTCACCATGATCCTGCTCTTCAACCTGTTCAACAAGCCCCAAGTCTCCGTGGTGGAAATGAGCTACAGCGATTTCCTGACCAGCGTTGAATCCGGCCAGATTTCCTCGGTAAACATCCAGGCGGATGAGGTAACCGGCAAAGGCAGCGGCGGCAAGGACTTCAAGGTAGTCACCCCCCCTGTCGACTCAGAGCTTATCCCTATCCTGCGCAAGGCCAAGGTCAATATCCTGGTCAAACAGAAGGAAGAGTCCCCCTGGTACGTCACCGTTCTGATCTCCTGGTTTCCCATGCTCCTGCTCATCGGCGTCTGGATTTTCTTCATGCGCCAGATGCAGGGTGGCGGCGGTAAGGCCATGAGCTTTGGCAAAAGCCGGGCCCGGCTCCTGGATAAGGATCAAACCAAGGTCACTTTTGCCGATGTTGCCGGCATTGAAGAAGCCAAGGAAGAGCTTTCCGAGATCATCGATTTCCTGAAAGATCCCAAGAAATTTACCCGCTTGGGCGGTCGCATTCCAAAAGGTGTTTTGCTTGCCGGTTCACCGGGCACAGGCAAAACCCTGCTGGCCAAGGCCGTGGCCGGCGAGGCCGAGGTTCCCTTCTATTCCATCAGCGGCTCGGATTTTGTCGAGATGTTTGTCGGGGTTGGCGCTTCCCGAGTGCGCGACCTGTTTATTCAGGGCAAAAAAAATGCCCCCTGCATCATCTTCATCGACGAGATCGACGCCGTGGGCCGCCATCGCGGTGCCGGCCTCGGCGGAGGCCACGATGAACGGGAACAGACCCTGAACCAGCTGCTGGTTGAAATGGACGGCTTTGAATCCAACGAAGGCGTCATCATTATCTCCGCCACCAACCGTCCCGATGTGCTTGATCCGGCCCTGCTCCGCCCCGGTCGCTTTGACAGGCAGGTTGTGGTGCCGGTGCCGGACGTGAAGGGACGTGAAAAAATCCTGGAAGTTCACGGCCAAAAAAAGGCCATTGCGGAAAATGTCAACTGGGAGGTAATCGCCCGTGGCACCCCCGGTTTCTCCGGTGCCGATCTGGAAAATATGGTGAACGAGGCCGCATTGCTCGCAGCCCGAGCCGATGCGGAAAAAATCACCATGGTCCACATGGAGCAGGCCAAGGATAAAGTAATGATGGGGGCCGAACGCCGCAGCATGATCATCACCGAAAAGGAAAAGGAGATCACTGCCTATCACGAGGCGGGACATGCCCTCGTAGCCATGCTCCTGCCCGGCACCGACCCCATTCACAAGGTAACCATTATTCCCAGGGGCCGCGCCCTTGGCCTGACCCAGCAGCTGCCGGTGGACGAAAAACACACCTACTCCAGATCCTTCCTGCAGAACAATCTCTGCATCCTGCTCAGCGGCAGGGTGGCGGAAGAGCTTATCTTCGGCGAAATCACCACCGGAAGCGGCAATGACATAGAACGCTGCACCATGATGGCACGGAAAATGGTCTGCGAATGGGGCATGAGCGAGGAGCTGGGCCCCTTATCATACGGCAAGAAGGAAGAACAGATATTCCTGGGCCGGGAAATCACGCAACATCGTGACTACAGCGAATCGACCGCAGTCCGGATTGACGATGAGGTCAAACGCATTGTTCTCCAGGCCAACGAGAAGGTCAACCAGCTGCTTTCGGAAAACATTGACGTTTTGAAGTCCATTGCCCAGGCCCTCCTTGAAAAGGAAACCCTCGGCCTTGAAGATATCGAGACAATCATGGGCCGCGATAGCAAAACGTCACCTCAGGTAGAGATTTCAGCGCAGCAATAATTGAGGAGCCGTTACGGAATAAGAATGCTTGAAGGCAGTGGCAAAACTGTTCCTTTACTTCTCCTTGCGCCGTTACCACTGCTACGGTTATACTTGTCAGTCAGACGGGAAGATTTTTGTTCCCCGGCGATTTTACCGAATAACCGATGGCCCCATTGTCACTTTCCATTAAACGTGAGCCCTTTGGCGGTCCATCCGCGCAAAGGGCTCACGTATTTTCAGGCCGCGCCTTGCAGATTACAACCAGCAACACAACCATAACCTTTGGCCCCCGTCCTCTCGTCATGGGCATTCTCAACGTCACCCCGGATTCTTTTTCCGATGGTGGCCGCTTTACGCAAGAGGAGGCCCTCTCCGCCCAAATCAGGTCCCTGCTTGACAACGGCGCGGACCTCATTGATGTGGGAGGAGAATCAACCAGACCCTATGCCGAACCGGTATCGGAACAGGAAGAACTGCGCCGTGTTATTCCTGCCATTACCTGCATTCGCGCGATGCACCGCAGTATTCCGGTTTCCATCGATACGACCAAGGCGGAAGTGGCGCACCAGGCCTTGAACGCTGGTGCGGACATTATTAACGATGTGAGCGCCTTGCGCTTCGACCCCGACATGATCCGCATCGCCATTGCCCATGACGCTCCCGTCATTCTCATGCATATGCGCAAAACTCCCAAAGACATGCAGGACGAACCGGTGTACGATGATGTTATCCAGGAGATCACGGATTTTCTTGCTGAGCGGATATCCTGGGCAACGGAACAGGGGCTGGCCAGGGAACGAATTATTGTTGACCCCGGTCTCGGATTCGGCAAAACTGTTATGCACAACCTTTCTATTCTCAAGCATGTGCGCGGTTTTAAGAATCTGGGCTGCCCGCTTCTTATCGGGCATTCCCGCAAGGGGTTCATCGGCAAGCTCCTTGACCTGGAAACCCAGGAAAGGGATCCGGCAACAGCGCTGATATCATCCTATTGCGCCACGCAAGGCGCGGATATTCTTCGCGTACATGATGTAAAAAAAACCATGCAGGCGGTTCGCCTGCATGAGGCCATACTCCAAGCGCCTTAAGCAGTCTTTATTATCGCTGCCGCAACAACACAATGCCATCCCTGGCATGAAGCAAAAGGGCAGCAGTGTTAACGGTGTAAAGAGCCCAACGAACTGGAATACAACGATTATTTCTTAATGGCTCTCACAAGGAAACGACCGTCCCATGGATCAAAAACCGCAACCCGCCGCAACCTCCTTCCAGCAAAAGATAACTTGCTACCTCAAATATAATGAGGAACGGAAGGCCAAGGCGATGCTTTTCAACCCGAATCAGGGAAATCTCCTGCTCAAGGTTCTTCCCTTTTTACTCCACTGTAACTATCCCGACCTTCCCGGCTTTATCGATGATGCGGATTGCCCGTATGGCATTCACCTCTTCAATCATACAGAAGAATTTCCCCACGAGCTCTTTCGTCGCTATTTCCCAAATTCTACAGCCTTGCGAAGCGACAGACCTTCCTCCTTTAGCGAGAAGCCCTGCATCCACTCCTTAAAAACCATCGGCAGTATCGGCACCATTGCCCAATCGACGATCTCCGACTGCGACTACTGGGTCAGTATCCGCAAGGAAGAACTTGGCAAAAAAGGGCTGCAGCTTTTGCAGGAAAAATGCAGGGCCATCGAAGAGTGGTCGATGAAACGGGGTTCAGAGGTCCATTTCTTCTTGATGGACATTGACCAGACCAAGGAAAACAACTTCGAGTCAGAGACAGACGAGGAGTCGGCAGGCTCCTCCATCAAGCTCCTGCTCAAGGATGAACTTTTCCGTACCCATATTCTGGTGGCCGGCAAGATGCTCCTCTGGTGGTTTATCCCCCCAGGCCTTACCGAAGGTGAATACCGCAACTTTGTCCACAATCTTGTTTCGCGCAACAAGATCCGCGCCAATGATTTTGTCGATCTCGGCTACCTTTCCGACATCCCCAAGGCGGAAATTTTCGGGGCCTGCCTGTGGCAGATGAACAAAGCGCTGGACAGCCCGTTTAAGTCGGTCATCAAATTTGCCTATCTCGAACTCCTCCTGCACGGGACAACAACAACCCTCCCTTTGTTCTCGGACAGGGTAAAATGCCTGGTGACCTATCAGGAAAAACTTCCGGCTGAGGAACAGGGCACTATTGATTTAGCGGAGGTTGATCCATACATTCTGCTGGCCCGCGACATCATCGCCTTTTACAAACAAGAAAAATCCGAACAGAAACGAGCTTCCCTGATCCAGGAATGCCTTTTTCTCAAAACACTTGAAGGATTTGAGTCACAAAAAAACACAAAATTCGGTCAGACCAGCCACCTGAAAGCAACCATGGAGATGATGCAGGCCTGGCATCTTCTTCCTGAAAATTACAGCCACTTTTTGCGTTTCCGCGACTGGAAATACAAAGAGCTCATTGGTTTTGGCGCCAAGGTCCACGATTATCTCATCGAAACCTACAAACGGCTCCGCTGGATATTTAAAAGTTTCGGCGCAGACACGGGACTTACCATTACCGAACGGGATATCTCTATTCTAGGGCGCAAACTGTTCACCTTTTACGAACAAAAGCCAAACAAAATCGACTACATCCGCAGTGTATCCCGCGACCTGATGGAGCAACAAAACATCACCATCCATATCACCAAATACGAAGGCGTCTTTTACTACTATGCCTTTCAGGGACAACTTGACCACGAATCGGTGAAAAGCAGCGTGGAATCGGTGATCAAACGGGAAGACAATCTGGTTCGGCTCATTGTCTGGCTCCTGGTCAATGGCATCATCTCCACGAAAACCCAGATCCATCTAACAAAAAATTTCCTGCCCATCGATCTGGTGGACATCCAGAAACTCACCGAACTTCTGATAAAAACCTTTCCCATCATCCATTTTTCCCGGATTTCCCCGGCGAACCTGCTCAAGCGGGAAACCGTGCTGCGGGCGCTGGCAATTGTCAACTTCGAAAAGGAGCCGGCAAAAGGATCGAAAACCCTGAAATCGACCATGGTTACGGAAAACAGCTACGGCGAATACTTCATCCAGGATTACACGACGGCAATCCAGCTCAAGAACGCGATGCGCACCCTGCTCACCCAACATTATGTGAGCCGATGGAACAATAACCTGGAAATTTTCATCCCGCCGCAGGACGAACAAAGCTATATCAAAAACCTCATTGAACGATAATCCCAAGCCCCGGACAACCGGCCATCACCATGAAAATTGAACTCTACCGCACCATCCTCTGCCCGCGCTGCCTGTTAGTGAGCCGCGCCCTGCAAAAAATCGTCGCCCACTCCCCGCACCTCGAACTCGAAACCATAGAGGTCGCCACCAATCTGATGCGTACCCGCAAGGCCGGGATCAAGACCGTGCCGACCATCAAGATCGGCAACGATGTCCTCACCGGTCTCATCCTCACCCCGAGGATGATCCACCGCTTTATCGAGAAACACCTGCAGGATAATGATTCCGGGCCAACCTGACTCGGTTACTGAATCAAACGCCGCCTGAGGAGATACCCTGCCAGCCATACGGCGCACCCCGTGGCCAGGAGAGAACCGAAAATTTTCAGCAGAACCGGTTCGCCGAACCGTCCATAACAGAGGATGCGGGCCAGGCTGACGATGGGGGTCAAGGGCAACATTTCAAGCAAGCCCCTGACGGTCGGCGCCATGGTCTGAACCGGGAAGAAAATTCCGGAGAAAAGGAAGAGCGGGGTAATGACCAGCGAAGTGAAGTAGTTGAAAAAATCATAATTTTTCGCCAGCGCCGTCATGATAAGGCCACAGGCGGAGAAAAACATCCCGGAGAGAAACAGCACCGGCAACAGGAGAACGACCCAGGGGGAGGGAACCACGCCGAAAAGAGGCAACGCCAGCAACATGATGATGCCGGCCAGCACCCCCTTGCTTGCCCCCCAGACAATCTCCCCAAGGACAAGATCAACAACGCCAAGGGGGGTCATCAGGATGGCCTCGTAGGTCTTCTGCACGGTGAGCCGCGTATAGGAGCCATAGGTTGTTTCGAGGGCGGCGCTGTACATCACCGAAGAGGCAACCAGCCCCGGGGCGATGAACTGGAGATAGGTCAAGCCATCCACGAGTCCCATGTCCCGGCCAAGGCCATAGCCCATGGCCAGGAGAAACAGCAGGGGCTGACCGAGATTGCCGATCAAGGTTGCCAGGACATGCTTTTTCCAAACCCGCCCGTTGCGCAGCCAGATTGCCCAGAAAGAACATCCGCTCATGCTTGCTGCAATCTCAAAAAAACCACGCTTACAACGGTTATCGCTTGTAACTCTTGATTTTTGTGCAACCGGCAAACGCATCCCCCCTTTTAACGAACCCATCACGATTCCCGCAACGACCTGCCGGTGAGCTGAATAAAGAGATCCTCCAGGTTGGCCGGACGCCGCACCCAACTCCCTGCGGTACCCAGCACCTTTTCCAGGCGGGAACAATCCTCCCTGGCATAAACATACAACTTGTCGCCCACCCTTTCCAACGTGGCATTACACTGTTTAAACAAAGCCTCCAGGGCATCAAGCTCCCCCCCCGTTCCATCCACCTCAAAAACCTCGAGCCCGACAAAATCCGTAATGAGCTGCTGCGGTTCGCCTTGGACCACGACTTGGCCATGATCAAGAATCAACACCTGTTGACTCAGACGAGCCACTTCATCAAGATAATGACTGGTCAGGAGCATAGTGGTTCCCTGCGCTTGAAGAATCGCGAGACGTTCCCAGATCAAATGACGGGCTTGGGGATCGAGTCCAATGGTGGGTTCGTCCAAAATCAAAAGCTCCGGCTCGTTGATAAGGGCGCGGGCCAACAACAGCCGCCGCCGCTGCCCCCCCGACAGATGCTCGATGATCTCGTCCCGCCGGTTGTGCAGTGCAAAAAAATGAAGGAGCTCTTCAACCCGCTCACGGGCAATGCGTCGCGGAATTCTGAAATACCCGGCATAGGTGCGCAGGTTCTCTTCCACACTCAGATCCGGATCGAGGCTGTCAGCCTGGGGTACCACCCCGATCCTTCCCTTGATCTCCCGGTGAAACCGAGGCGCCTCCAAATCAAAAATCCGAATCTCACCGGCATTTTTTTCCACCAGGCCGAGGAGCATGTTAATGGAAGTGGTTTTCCCTGCGCCGTTGGGGCCAAGAAAGCCAACACACTGGCCTCGCCGGATGGCAAAGGAAATGTTGTCCACCACGAGTCGGTCACCGAATCGCTTGGTAAGGCCCGTCACGGAAACAACCGCCTGGCTATCAGGTGCGTCCGGAATCAATTCTTGTTGAGCGGTTGTCTGAGTCATGGTGCATGATACTCGATGCCCTTCCCTTCCCGCCAGCCTCTTTCCTGGATTCCTGCGCCATTTTTGCCACGGCAAGCCTTCTGTTTCGTTTGTCACGAACACGCCTGCCACCTACAACATCGACCCATCTCAGCAAAACACCAGATAATTTCAGTGAATTCTTGAGGGAACAGCAAATCGTTGTTACTATTTCAAACCACATTCCGCTGTTTGATTCTTTCCCTGTTTTTTTTATGAAAAAACCGGAGGACACGTCGTGACCCAGACAATAAAAATCCCCCTTGCCCAGGCTGAAACCTGTCCGAAGGAGCATCCGATCTCCTCCGATTTCAGGAGCCAACTTCCGCAAATTGTAGATCTGGTTGTGGACACCTGCTACAATAACACCTGCTTTGAGCATGTCGAAGCGGAACCCCTGCCCAGCCGCCAGCACGTCATCGAAATCCTGGAATCATGCCGCGACATCCTCTTCCCCGGTTATTTCCGCAATCAGGGCATCGACAGGGTCAGTCTCAAGTACCAGCTCGGCCTGGAAATCTCAGGCCTCTATGAAAAACTGATCAGGGAAATCACCAACGCCATCCGGCACGAGTGCCTCCGCCATGGCACAAGCTGCCAGCACTGCGAAGACGCAGGCAAGGAAAACGCCTTCAAATTCATCACCGCGCTACCAGACCTTCGGGCGATTATGGCCACTGACGTGCGAGCGGCCTACGAAGGCGACCCGGCCGCCGGCAGTTTTGACGAAATCATCTTCAGCTATCCCGGCATATACGCCATCATGGTCTACCGGGTTGCCCACGAGCTTTACACCCTGGGGGTTCCCATCCTGCCACGCATCATGAGCGAGTACGCCCATGGCATTACCGGCATCGACATCCACCCGGGCGCCACCATCGGGGCCTCGTTTTTCATCGACCACGGCACCGGCGTGGTCATTGGCCAAACCAGTGTCCTCGGCCAGCGCGTCAAACTCTATCAGGGCGTGACCCTTGGCGCCCTCTCCTTCAAACGGGATGAATCCGGGGCTCTCGACCGGCAAAGCAAACGCCATCCAACCATTGAAGACGATGTCACGGTCTATGCCGGCAGCACCATTCTGGGCGGCGACACCATTATCGGCGCCAGATCGGTCATTGGCGGCAACACCTGGCTGACCCAGTCTGTCCCTCCCGACACCAGGGTCTTGCTTAAATCCCAGGATCTGATCATCAAGACAACGCAAAATGTTCCTAAAGGCGCGCCCTGACATTATCAAGAGAGAGGACATCCCCCGAGCCTTAATTTCTCACATCACGTTTAGCATTGACACGTGCACCGCACCGCCGATGCTCAGCAAAATAAAAACTAGATATTCTTGCAAACTTCGTTTAAATTATTTCGTTCAGCCTGCATGCCTTGGCGATAGGTGTTTTTAACCTAAGGTAATTACGCATAAAGAGCTGTAAGCTTTTTTCTTTTTTCTTTTACTATTGTCGAATTATTGAGGACGCATGTTGTCCATGGTTCCGGGTTAGCCGGAACTGGACGATCAGAAAGTTTACACTATATTAATCAAACCAATGAATGGAAGGAGATGAGTTTATGTCCCGGAAAATGGTCACCATTGATGGTAATCAGGCATGCACCCATGTGGCCTACGCCACCAGCGAGATCATCACGATCTACCCCATCACCCCCTCTACTCCCATGGCGGCGGAGTCCGACACCAAGGCAGCATCCAAGCAGGAGAATATCTGGGGCTCCATTCCGGTTGTGACCCAGATGCAATCCGAAGGCGGCGTGGCCGGCGCCCTGCACGGCAGCCTGACCACCGGCGCGCTCTGCACCACTTTTACCGCCTCTCAGGGTCTTTTCCTGATGATCCCCAATATGTACAAGCTGGCCGGTGAGTTGACTCCGACCGTATTCCATATCACCGCCCGTTCCGTTGCCTGCCAGGGTCTTTCCATCTTCGGCGATCACGGCGACGTCATGGCTGCCCGCCAGACCGGCTGGGCCATGCTCTGCTCCCAAAACGTTCAGGAATGTCAGGACATGGCGCTGATCGCCACCCAGGCAGCCCTGCAAAGCCGCATCCCCTTCATGCACTTCTTCGACGGCTTCCGGACCTCCCACGAGATTCAGAAGATCGAGCAGCTTACCCATGACGACATGCGGAAGATGATCGACGAGGACCTGATCGCAGCCCACCGCGAGCGCGGCCTCACTCCTGATCGCCCCAGAATCCGCGGCACCGCGCAGAACCCCGACGTGTACTTCACCGGCCGCGAGACCGTGAACAAGTTCTACGCCGCCACCCCGACCATCGTCCAGAAGACCATGGACAAATTTGCCAAGCTCACCGGCCGCAAATACCACCTCTTTGATTACTACGGCACCCCGGATGCCGAGGATGTCGTCATCATGATGGGCTCCGGCGCCGAGACAGTTGCCGCCACCATCGAACATCTTGCCAAAAAGGGTAAGAAGGTCGGCCTGGTTATCGTCCGGTTGTTCCGCCCCTTCGACTCTGTCGCTCTGGTCAAGGCTCTGCCCAAGAAGGTCAAACGCATCACCGTACTCGACCGCACCAAAGAGCCTGGCTCAGTCGGCGAACCCCTGTACCTCGACATCCGCGCTGCAGTCGGCGAGGCGGTCGAGGCAGGCACCCTCAAAAAATCCCCGATCATCATGGGCGGTCGTTACGGCTTGGGCTCCGCCGAGTTCACCCCGGCCATGGTCAAGGCGGTATTCGACAACATGGCGGCCAAGAAGGCCAAAAACCATTTTTGCGTCGGTCCCGACGACGATGTCGCCCGCACCAGCCTCAAGTACAACCCCTCCTTCAACATCGAGGGCAAGGATGTCACCCGCGCCATGTTCTACGGCCTGGGTGCAGACGGCACCGTTGGCGCAAACAAGAACACCATCAAGATCATCGGCACCGAGACCCCGAACAACGCCCAGGGCTATTTTGTTTACGACTCCAAGAAGTCCGGTTCCATCACCACCAGCCATCTGCGTTTCGGCAAAAACAAGATCGTTGCCCCGTATCTCATCAACAAGGCGAACTTCGTGGCCTGCCACAACTTCACCTTCCTCGACAAGTACGACATGGTCGGCAACCTGGAAAACGGCGGCACCTTCCTGCTGACCACCACCTTCAACAAGGATCAGGTCTGGAAGCAGCTGCCCTCCTCGGTTCAGAAGGATTTGATGGAGAAAAAAGCCAAATTCTACATCATCGACGCCATCTCCTTGGCCGAGGCCATCGGCCTGGGCGCCAGGATCAACATGATCATGCAGACCGCTTTCTTCCTGCTCTCCGGCATCCTCACCAAGGATGAGGCGATCAAGTCCATCAAGGACGCGATCAAGAAGACCTACGGCAAGAAGGGCGACAAGGTCGTCAACATGAACTACGCCGCGGTTGACACCGCTGTCAGCAACATCGTCGAGGTCAAGATTCCCAAGACCGCCGGCGGCCACGAGAAGCCGCCCGTTGTTCCCGTCGACGCACCGGAATTTGTCAAGGAAGTCACCGCCAAGATGATCGAAGGCAAGGGCGACCAGGTCAAGGTCTCCCAGATGCCCTGCGACGGCACCTGGCCCACCGCCACCACCCAGTATGAGAAACGCAACATTGCGGTGCATGTGCCCGAGTGGCTCCCCAAAAACTGCATCCAGTGCGGTCGTTGCTCCCTGGCCTGCCCCCATGCCGCCATCCGGATGAAGATCGTCAAGGATAGCGAGCTCAAGAAACAGCCCAAGAGCATGAAGAGTGTCGATGCGGTCGGCGCTCAGTTCAAGGGAAGCAAAACCCTCATTCAGGTCTTCACCGAAGACTGCTGCGGCTGTACTCTCTGTGTCGACGCCTGTCCGGCCAAAGAGAAGGCCCTGAAGATGATCGAAAACAACGAGGCGGTCCGCACCCAGGAAATCCCCAATGTTAAATACTTCCTCAGCCTGCCGGAAGTCGCAAACAAGGAAATCGATCCTTCCACCGTCAAGGGCAGCCAGTTGCTCCGCCCCTTGTTCGAGTTCTCCGGCGCCTGCGCCGGTTGCGGCGAAACCCCCTATATCAAACTCGCTACCCAGATGTTCGGCGACCGGATGATGATTGCCAACGCCACGGGCTGTTCCTCTATTTACAGCGGCAACCTGCCCACCACCCCTTACTGCAAGCGGGCCGATGGCCGCGGCCCGACTTGGGCCAACTCCCTGTTTGAAGACAACGCCGAATTCGGTCTTGGCATGCGCAATACCGCGAATAAATTTGCGTCCCAGGCTGCAGAGCTGCTGGAAAAGGCTGTGGAAGAAAAACTCATCACCAAGAAAATGGCTGATGAGATCAACACTGCTTCCCAGAAAACTCAAGACGAGATCGAAGCCCAGCGTGACCGGGTGGCCAAGCTGAAGGAAACCCTCGGCAAGACCAAATCGGTAATCGCCAAGCGGCTGCTGCCCATTGCAGACTACCTGGTGAAAAAATCCGTCTGGATCTTCGGCGGTGACGGTTGGGCCTATGATATCGGTTACGGCGGTCTTGACCACGTGCTTGCTTCCGGCGAGAACGTCAACGTCCTGATCATGGATACCGAGGTTTACTCCAACACCGGCGGCCAGATGTCCAAGTCCACCCCGCGCGCAGCCACGGCTCAGTTTGCCGCCGGCGGCAAGAAGATGCCGAAGAAGGATATCGGCATGATCTTCTCCACTTACGGCAACGTCTATGTGGCCAAAATAGCCTTGGGCGCCAACCCGAGCCAGGTGGTTAAAGCGTTTGCCGAGGCTGAGGCGTACGACGGTCCCTCCCTGATCATCGCCTACGCGCATTGCATCAACCACGGCATCAACATGGCCAAGGGCTTTGACCAGCAGAAGAAGGCGGTAGCCTGTGGCCACTGGCCGCTGTACCGCTACAACCCTGAACTGGAAGAACAAGGCAAAAACCCCTTGACCATCGACAGCAAGGCGCCCTCTATTCCTTTTGCTGAATATGCTTTGAATGAGAACCGCTACCGGGCGCTCAAGATGATGAATCCGGAACACGCGGATGAACTCATGGCGATGAGCCAAAAGGATGTTGAAAAAGGCTGGAAATTCCTGGAAGGCAGGGCCAAGGCTCTGGAGCCGGAAAAGAAATAAAACATGGCTTGACCAAGTCTTGTTTGGGAATCCTGCCTTGCCTTGCAAGGCAGGATTTTTTTTGATGCATTACGTTGTGCAGTATGACCTTGGAATATGCAGGAGGAAACATGACCTTAATAAATGAAAACTATCTCAAACTGAAAGCAGGCTATCTTTTCCCGGAAATCGGCCGCAGGGTAAAGGGTTTTACCGATGCAAACCCAGATGCCAAGGTTATCCGCCTCGGCATCGGCGACGTTACCAGGCCCCTTGCACCTGCTGTCATCAAAGCCTTCCATGACGGGGTGGACGATCTGGCGCGGGGAGAGTCCTTCCACGGCTATGGCCCTGAGCAGGGCTACGATTGGCTGAGCAAAATCATCATTGAAAAATCATACAAGCCGCTGGGCGTCGAGCTTAAGCCCTCAGAGGTCTTCATCTCCGATGGCTCCAAATGCGACAGCGCCAATATCCTCGATATCCTGGCCTTGGATAACAAGGTCGCCATCTGCGATCCGGTCTATCCCGTTTACAACGACACCAATGTCATGATCGGCCGGAGCGGCGAGGCCGACGACAAGGGTTACTACGAAGGGTTGGTCTATATGCCCTGCACCGAGGCAAACAACTTTGCCCCTGCCATCCCCAAGGAAAAAGTAGACATCATCTACCTCTGCTACCCCAACAATCCCACCGGCATGGTGGCCACCAAGGCTGATTTGCAGGCGTGGGTGGACTATGCAAACGCACAAGGCTCGATCATCTTTTTTGATGCTGCTTACGAGGCATTCATCAGCGAGCCCGGCATCCCCCACTCCATCTACGAGATTGAAGGGGCGAAGACTTGCGCCATCGAATTCCGCTCCTTCTCAAAAACCGCGGGTTTTACCGGGGTACGCTGCGGTCTGACCGTTATTCCCGAGCAACTGATGGCCCAGACCAAAAGCGGCGAAAAAGTTGCCTTGAACAAACTATGGAATCGCAGGCAAAGCACCAAATTCAACGGAGTCTCCTATCCAGTGCAACGGGCTGCGGCAGCGGTTTATTCCGATGAGGGCTGGCCTCAGGTGCAGGAAACCATTTCCTTTTACATGGAAAATGCTCGTCTTATTCTGGCAGGACTAAAAGCGGCGGGCATCACTTGCTACGGCGGGGTCAACGCCCCCTATATCTGGCTCAAAACACCGGAAGGAATGAAAAGCTGGGATTTCTTCGATAAACTGCTCAATGAATGCCACGTGGTAGGCACGCCGGGTAGCGGCTTTGGCCCAAGCGGCGAGGGATATTTTCGGCTCTCGGCCTTTGGTTCGCGAGAAAATGTACAAGAGGCGATACAGAGAATCCAACAGAAATGGGGCAAGTAACGGTCCTCACTCATTGCAAAATAATAAGGCGCCAGTTGGCGCCTTATTATTTTGTGCCATCTCCCTCGCGATGAGCGGGGCAAAACGCAACAGAATCTTTTCTCCCGCCGCAACCAGCAGGTAGATGCGATGCCTCCATTCTCGGGCATTTTCGTAAACCCGCTGAAACTCCCGCGATATTCGGAACACTCGGCAAAAAACTGCTGTCCTCGTAACCCAACCCTGAAACTGATCTTGCCACGAGGAAAAGGATTCAACGATGCGATAAAAAGATCACCCGACAAAACCGACGCTTACCTACCTTAAGCAAGACTTCACCTTCACCCTTGACCAAGAAATCAACATCGCCCACCTTCTCGCCGTTCACCGTCACCGCACCCTGCTGGATCATACGGCGCCCCTCACCGCTTCCCTTAACCATACCCGCATCAACAAGGAGCTTTGGGAGCCAAACCCCTTCAGAAGAAGCAGGCAGGCTAAACTCCGGCATATCCTCCGGCAGTTCGTGTTGGCTGAAGACCCGCTCGAAATTCTCCTCTGCCTGACGGGCTATATCTGGGCCATAAAACCGGGCAGTCAGCTCTCTGGCAAGCTGTTGCTTAACAGACTTGGGATGGGCCTTGCCTGACTCCATCGCGGCTTTGATTCCGGCAATGTCATCGGCGGAAAGATCGCTCAATAACTCGTAATAGCGAAACATCAACGCATCGGATACAGACAGGGTCTTTCCGTAGATGTCATCCGGCGTTTCGGTGATGCCGATATAGTTGCCCAGCGATTTGCTCATCTTGTTGACCCCGTCAAGGCCTTCAAGCAAAGGCATGGTGATGACCACCTGCGGTTCCTGCCCCCAAACGCGCTGCAGATCTCGGCCCATAAGCAGATTGAAAAGCTGGTCTGTGCCGCCAATCTCCACATCCGCTTTGAGAGCAACCGAATCGTACCCTTGGATCAGCGGATACAAGAACTCATGGATGCTGATAGGCCGTTCATTTTCAAAACGGACCTTAAAATCCTCCCGCTCAAGCATGCGAGCCACGGTAAGTTGTGAGGCAAGCATGATGAAATCCTTGGAAGTGAGCTTGTTCAGCCAGGTACTGTTAAACACAACCGTAGTTTTCTCAGGATCAAGAATCTTAAAAATCTGCTCTTTATAGCTCTCGGCATTTTTCTCAACCTGCTCAACCGTCAGAGGCTTACGAGTCTCTGATTTGCCGGTCGGGTCACCAATCATCCCGGTAAAATCACCGATCAAAAAACAAATTTCATGGCCGAGCTCCTGAAAATGCTTCAACTTTTGGATAAGAACAGTATGGCCCAAATGGAGATCCGGAGCAGTCGGATCAAATCCTGCCTTGATCCTTAAAGGAATCCCGGACGTTTGCGATTTTTCCAGTTTTTTAACAAGATCCGGCCTGGAAATAACGTTAACGGCGCCGCGCTCTATCAGCTCAACCTGTTTTTCAATTGATATCTTCATGTGGTGGTCACTAATTGATGCTCAAGCACAAAAAAAAGCTGACGGAATCCACAGACACAAGGACCCCATCAGCTTCTCGGAAAGTTATTATTTAGCGTATTCCACTGCTCTGGTTTCCCTGATTACGGTCACGCGAATCTGCCCGGGATAGGTCAATTCCTGCTCAATCTTTTTAACAATGTCCTTGCTCACGATCATTGCCTCTGCGTCACTGACCACCCCGCTGTTGACAATAATACGAACCTCACGCCCAGCCTGGATGGCATAGGATTTTTCAACTCCCTTGAAGGAATTGGCAATCTTCTCAAGATCCTCAAGCCGCTTAACATAGGATTCCAGCATTTCCTTACGTGCCCCAGGACGCGCACCGGAAAGTGCGTCCGCGGACTGGACGAGGACATCAAGGATTCCATCCGGGGCAACATCCTCATGATGGGCGGCAATGGCATGCACGATGACAGGGGATTCGCCATATTTTTTCGCCAAATCAGCGCCGATACTGGCATGTGATCCTTCAATTTCATGATCCACAGCCTTACCGATATCATGCAACAAGCCAGCTCTTTTTGCCCGCTTCACATCAATACCGAGCTCGGCCGCCATAACCCCGCACAGAAAAGCGACTTCCAACGAATGCTGCAAAACATTCTGGCCGTAACTGGTGCGGTACTTGAGCCGACCAAGCAGCTTAATCAACTCCAGATTAACGCCATGGGCTCCCACATCAAAGGTTGCCTGCTCCCCAGCCTCCCGCATGGTAACCTCAAGCTCCTCGGTCACCTTTTCCACAATCTCCTCGATTCTGGCAGGATGAATGCGACCATCGGAGATCAGGCGTTCCAAGGACTGGCGAGCAATCTCGCGACGAACAGGATTGAAGCCGGAAAGGATCACGGCTTCCGGAGTATCATCGATAATTATATCGATCCCGGTAGCGGCTTCGATGGCACGGATATTCCGACCTTCACGCCCAATGATCCTGCCTTTCATCTCCTCATTTGGCAACGGCACAACGGAAACAGTTTTTTCAGCGACATAATCGCCGGCATATCGAGAAATAGCCAGGGCGATGATATCCTTTGCCTTTTTATCAGCAGTGATCTTCATTTCGTTCTCGATCTTAACCACCATCTTGGCGGCTTCCATCCGGGCTTCACTTTCGATGCTGTCCGTAAGCTGTTTTTTTGCTTCATCTCTGGATATTCCAGAAATTTTCTCAAGCTGGACTCGCTGTTCTTCAATAAGAATATCTATCTCTTTTTGCCGACGAGCCAGAAGCTCTTCTTCTCGGGAAAAAGCCTGCTCCTTTTTCAAAAAGTCCATCTCGCGCTTATCCAGAAAATCCATTTTCCGTTCAATCTGTTCAAGCTTCTGGATGAATTTCTTCTCCTCCTCAAGAACATCCTTCTTAAGCGCCTTAATTTCCTTTTCCGCATCCTGCTTCAAGGCATAGGCTTCATCCTTGCTTTGAAGAACAGCTTCTTTTTTTATTTGCTCAGCTTCGGCTAAGGCATTTTCAATAAGCTTTCGTCCCTGCGCCTCAAGATTCTCCGTGCGATCCTCAAGAAATTTCTTACGCACCAGAAAGCCAAGGCCAATTCCACTGCATATGCCAAGTACAATCGCTAATATTATCTGTACAGTCACGAAGACTACCTCATGTCGAATTTATCTAAAAAGCACGCACAATCCCCTTCGGGAGCATATCGCACTCATGCATAAAAAGAAGAGGGGGCATAACTATTACAAGACATACAAGTACGCCTGCAATAAAAACAACCAACCCTTATTTATGAACCGGGGAGGAATCAGGAGGAAACAAAAACGGAAAAAAAGGAATGCTTCAGTTGTAAATCTCTTGTCTTGGCAAAAAAATCCTCAAACGACTGTTTTTTTTCAATATAACTATAAATATCTCCTCATATATCTGGAGATTATCCTGTCGTATGATGCAAACAAGTGACCCGAACCATAACCCTATACACAGTTCCCGCTTTGTAAAAAGCGGCAAACACTACCGTTCTCGCATCCTCTTGATAAACAGAATAATATTACGATTTATTCTGCCAACCCGAAGGCCTTCAACAGACAATTTCAAAACAATGTCCCATCACGCCATAAGGACAGTATAAGTAATAATCAAATCCCCCGCCATTGAAGTGTCCGGAGTGACATCGAACCTAACTGCGTTAGGTGGGCGGTACTTGTATTCCCTTTAAGGAATTCCAGCGAATGGATTCCTTTCCAAAAACAGCAAAGTCGCCCTCAATTTCAATGTTGGCTCGAGACACTCTCCAAGATCACTAACAAGGCAGGGGAATCTCTGTATTTTCTAAAAATTCTTCTCTATTTTTTCGCTGAGCAGACTGATTTTTGCATCTACCCGTTGCTTATATTCTTCGTATTCCCTTTTCATTTTCACATATTTACTTGCGATGTTCAAGCTCGTTAAGATACCGATCTTATTCGCCGGTAAAACATGCTGGGAGGCTTGACCAATATCTTCAAGTTGGGTTTTAACCAACGACAAAATTTCCTGCACATCTTTTTCCGGGGCATCTGTATAGAGCGGATACTCCTGGCCAAGCACTTTAAAGGTGACCAATCGTTCCACAGTCCACCACCAATGAAAGGGTTAACAGAATAACTCCCTGAAAGCAATATATTTCCACTGTCAGTTGCCTATCAAAACTCCTTGAACAGGCTCAGAAGGCTCCTTGGCGAGAGCATTCGCAGAAGATACCGGAACTGCATCAAGAACCACCGACTTCTCCCACTTCTCAATGGAGCCGAGCAGACTTGAAACCCGTTGATGGATAGTCTTTTTTTCATCCTTCAACCGTTTCACCTGCTCCTCAAGTCCTTTCTTATCCTGCTCCAGACGGGCAATATCGGCGAGCAACCGTACCTTGTCTCCCTGAACAGAATCGAGACTGTTCAGCATTTTCTCGACGTTGGTCTCAAGCTTCTTCAAATCTTCTTCATATTCCATACAGAACTCCTCTTCTCCCAAAAATAGACGGGAATGGATAGAATTTACCCTCAGAATAGCCCACGTTCAACACTCTCGAACGCAGGCAAAAAAACATAACCACCTTCTTCCTTCAACTACCAAACGAAGGTGAAATTTACTCTTTCGGAAAAAAGAAAGTCAAGCCCTTTATCTCTGACAATCATGGCTATTACTAAAACTGCAACACCGTGCCAGCCGGAAATTACAGAATTTTAATATCCATGGTATGAGGGGCGACTGTACTCCACGAAGGGATATTGGCCTGCTGCAAATGGGAAAAGGAGCCAATGCGTACGCTATCACCGATCGTACAATCATGTATCTTCACAAAAGAGTCGATATGCACGGCAGAACCAATATTGCAAACCCCGGTGAGTGAAATATTGGGAGATATTACGGTATCTTTTCCGATCATGACGGTTTTTTCTATGGTCATTGACTCAGGTTGAATTAAGGTAACTCCGGCTTCCATGAGTACCCTGAGATAACGTCGCTGCAGAACGGAATGGGCTTGAGCTAATTCATACCGTGAGTTCACCCCCAAGACCTCCTCACTGTTCGGACAACAAAACTTATGAACATGCACCCCATCACCGGTTGCAATTGCCACAACATCAGTGAGATACACCTCACCCTGCATATTTTCTGTGCCGACTTTTTTTAACGCATCAAACAAAAATTGCGAATCTACACAGTAAATACCGGCATTAATTTCTCGTATTTTTCTTTGTGCTGGGGTGGCGTCTTTTTCTTCAACAATCTCCATAATATTTCCATGCTCATCGCAGACAATCCTTCCATAGTTGTCCGGTTCTTCAAGATTGGTCGTCATCACCGTTAAAATGGAAGAGTTTTCAACATGAGTTTGAAGAAATGCCTGGAGTGTTTCTGTTCTAATGAGGGGAGTATCACCACACAATATAAGAACGGGACCTTTATGAAAACGCAACTCATTCTCGCAGACCAAAACAGCATGGCCTGTTCCGAGTTGTTGAGCTTGATAAACAAATGATATGGGATATCCTCGGAGAGAATCCTCTACGAATTGGTGCTGATGACCGGTGACGACAATATTTTTCGCAAGAGATATCGGCTGAAGGGCATCCAAGACATGGTGTATCATCGGGGAAAAGAAAACCTCATGCAACACCTTTGGGCTATCAGATTTCATTCTGGTCCCCTTTCCGGCTGCCAAGACAAGTGCAACAACAGAAGAATACTCCATCGCCTCCCCTCCTACCCGCAAATACCAGCTTGTTAAACTGCCACAAAGACCATAGCCGAGTTTTTGGCAAAAAAAAAACCCTTCCTTTTAAGGGGAAGGGTTTACAGCAAAAAAGAATCGGCGGCGACCTACTCTCCCACCAAGCTTCCCTGGCAGTACCATCGGCGCTGAGAGGCTTAACTTCCGTGTGCGGAATGGGAACGGGTGTTACACTCTCGCTATTACCACCGAAAAGTGAAATTCTTTTCAGTACCTCGGGCTTTGGGCCCTCGGTTTACAGCGGTATATAAAAAAACTTAGATAATTGAATATCAGTTTCTCTGTTGTGTCCCCAATAGACCAAGCAATAAAAGATCAAGCGCAACTGTAAAGTAAAAAATGGTCAAGCCGCACGGCTTATTAGTACCAGTAAGCTCCGTGTGTTACCACACTTCCACATCTGGCCTATCAACGTTGTAGTCTTCAACGAGCCTTTAGGTGGGTTATCCCACGGGATATCTTATCTTGGAGTAGGCTTCCCGCTTAGATGCTTTCAGCGGTTATCCCTTCCGAACGTAGCTACCCTGCCATGCCTCTGGCGAGACAACAGGAGCACCAGTGGTTCGTCCATTCCGGTCCTCTCGTACTAGGAACAGCTCTCCTCAAATATCCTACGCCCACATCAGATAAGGACCAAACTGTCTCACGACGTTTTAAACCCAGCTCGCGTACCGCTTTAATTGGCGAACAGCCAAACCCTTGGGACCTGCTCCAGCCCCAGGATGCGATGAGCCGACATCGAGGTGCCAAACCTCCCCGTCGATATGGACTCTTGGGGGAGATAAGCCTGTTATCCCCGGCGTACCTTTTATCCGTTGAGCGACGGCCCTTCCATTCGGGACCGCCGGATCACTAAGACCTACTTTCGTACCTGCTCGAGATGTCTCTCTCGCAGTCAAGCTCCCTTATGCCTTTACACTCTACGGCTGGTTTCCAATCAGCCTGAGGGAACCATCGCGCGCCTCCGTTACTCTTTGGGAGGCGACCGCCCCAGTCAAACTACCCACCAGACAATGTCCCTGACCCGGTTTACGGGTCTAGGTTAGAATTCAAAGATAACAAGGGTGGTATTTCAAGGTTGACTCCACGAGAACTAGCGTTCCCGCTTCACAGTCTCCCACCTATCCTACACATGATAGCCCTAAATCCAATGCCAAGCTATAGTAAAGGTGCACGGGGTCTTTCTGTCTAGCTGCGGGTAACCGGCATCTTCACCGGTGTTACAGTTTCGCTGAGTCCCTGGTTGAGACAGTGGGGAAATCGTTACGCCATTCGTGCAGGTCGGAACTTACCCGACAAGGAATTTCGCTACCTTAGGACCGTTATAGTTACGGCCGCCGTTTACTGGGGCTTCGGTTCAAAGCTTCGCCTTGCGACTAACATTTCCCCTTAACCTTCCAGCACCGGGCAGGCGTCAGACCCTATACTGCGTCTTTCGACTTCGCAGAGTCCTGTGTTTTTAGTAAACAGTCGCTCCCCCCATTTCACTGCAACCCCCTTACGCTCCATGAGCAAGTCACTTCACGCTACGAGGGCACACCTTCTCCCGAAGTTACGGTGTTATTTTGCCGAGTTCCTTAACCAGAGTTCTCTCAAGCGCCTTGGAATACTCTTCCTACCTACCTGTGTCGGTTTACGGTACGGTCACTTTATCAACTCACTACGAGGCTTTTCCTGGCAGCATGGGATCAATCACTTTATTGCGGTAAACCGCATCGTCATCATGCCTCAGCGTTAACAAGGATCCGGATTTGCCTAGATCCTCCGCCTACACATTTAAACCGGGACAACCAACGCCCGGATGACCTACCCTTCTGCGTCCCCCCTTCGCTCAAACGCTGATAAAATGGTACGGGAATATTAACCCGTTTTCCATCGACTACGCCTCTCGGCCTCGCCTTAGGGACCGACTAACCCTGAGCAGATTAACTTTACTCAGGAAACCTTAGGTTTTCGGCGTGCGGGTTTCTCACCCGCATTTTCGCTACTCGTGTCAGCATAAGCTCTTGTAGGTCCTCCAGCACTCCTTACGGTGTACCTTCTCAGGTTACTACAATGTTCCTCTACCATAACGCTTGCGCGTTATCCGTAGCTTCGGTAGCATGCTTTAGCCCCGTTGAATTTTCGGCGCAGACCCATTCGATCAGTGAGCTATTACGCTTTCTTTAAAGGATTGCTGCTTCTAAGCCAACCTCCTGATTGTCTAAACAGTTCCACATCCTTTACCACTTAGCATGCATTTAGGGACCTTAGCTGACGGTCTGGGCTCTTTCCCTTTTGACCACGGAACTTATCTCCCGCAGTCTGACTCCCGTACTTGAACTTGACGGCATTCGGAGTTTGATAAGGGTTGGTAATCCTGTGGGGACCCCTAGCCTTGTCAGTGCTCTACCTCCGTCAGTCATCATACGAGGCTATACCTAAATATATTTCGAGGAAAACCAGCTATCACCGAGTTTGATTAGCCTTTCACTCCTAGCCACAACTCATCCGAACAGTTTTCAACCTATATCGGTTCGGGCCTCCACGAAGTATTACCTTCGCTTCACCCTGGTCATGGATAGATCACCCGGCTTCGGGTCTACCCCATACAACTTGTCGCCCTATTAAGACTCGCTTTCGCTACGGCTACACCTTTCGGCTTAACCTCGCTGCATAGGGTAAGTCGCTGACTCATTATGCAAAAGGCACGCGGTTACACGGTCTTGCGACATCGTGCTTCCACTGCTTGTAGACAGACGGTTTCAGGTTCTATTTCACTCGGGTCCCCCCGTTCTTTTCACCTTTCCCTCACGGTACTAGTTCACTATCGGTCACCGGGTAGTATTTAGCCTTGGAAGATGGTCCTCCCAGATTCCCACTAGGTTTCACGTGCCTCGTGGTACTCGGGGACACCCTAGGGTGCTTCAAGATTTCGCATACCGGACTATCACCGTCTGTGGTGGGCCTTTCCATGCCCTTCTGCTATCCATTCGCAATCCCATATCGGGGCCCCACAACCCCGAGCCATAAATGACTCGGTTTGGGCTGTTCCGCTTTCGCTCGCCGCTACTTACGGAATCTCTAAATTGATTTCTACTCCTGCAGGTACTTAGATGTTTCAATTCCCTGCGTTCGCCTCGTTACACCTATGTATTCAGTGCACGATGACCAGGTATAACCCTGGCCGGGTTTCCCCATTCGGAAATCTCCGGTTCAAAGCCTGTTAGCAGCTCCCCGAAGCTTATCGCAGCTTACCGCGTCCTTCTTCGCCTCCCGGTACCCAGGCATCCTCCGTCTGCCCTTAGTAGCTTGACCAAAAAACGCTTGATCTTTTATACTCAGCTATTTGGGTACAACAAAAACAAAATATTCAATTATCAAAGATCTACAATCACACTATTTCAGTGCTTGAGCTCAAGGCTCAAAGCTGAAAACTCTTAACAGTTTCCACCTTTCAGACTTAAGAACCACCATCCCTAAAAAAATGGTGGAGGTGAACGGGATCGAACCGATGACCTCCTGCGTGCAAGGCAGGCGCTCTCCCAGCTGAGCTACACCCCCAACTCTTCAGGCACAAGGTGAAAGGCCCAAGGTTAAAGGTAAAAGGTAAAAAGTATAATCTTAAAAGCTTAAAAAGCTTCCTTGCGCCTTTAACCTTTTGCCTCGCACCTTTTCATGGTGGGCCTAACTGGACTTGAACCAGTGACCTCACGCTTATCAGGCGTGCGCTCTAACCAGAACTGAGCTATAGGCCCGTTCGTTTCTCTTCTTTTTAAGTGATCAATACACCGATCATTCAAAACCGAATAGTGAGTAAAAGATGGGGTTGACCAAGTATGCCTTCCTGTTGCCAGAAAGTACATCCTTTAAAAGGAGGTGATCCAGCCGCAGGTTCCCCTACGGCTACCTTGTTACGACTTCACCCCAATTACCGACCATTCCTTGGCAGCCTGCTTCCCGAAGGTTAGCTCAACCGCTTCTGGAACAACCAACTCTCGTGGTGTGACGGGCGGTGTGTACAAGGCCCGGGAACGTATTCACCGTAGCATGCTGATCTACGATTACTAGCGATTCCAACTTCACGCAGTCGAGTTGCAGACTGCGATCCGGACTGAGACCGGCTTTATGGGATTAGCGCCTCATCGCTGAGTGGCTGCCCTTTGTACCGGCCATTGTAGTACGTGTGTAGCCCTAGACATAAAGGCCATGAGGACTTGACGTCATCCCCACCTTCCTCCGGTTTGACACCGGCAGTCCCTCTAGAGTGCCCAACTGAATGCTGGCAACTAAAGGCGAGGGTTGCGCTCGTTGCGGGACTTAACCCAACATCTCACGACACGAGCTGACGACAGCCATGCAGCACCTGTCACCGGGTTCTTTATTGCTAAAGCACTTCTCTGTTTCCAGAAAATCCCCGGGATGTCAAGTCTAGGTAAGGTTCTGCGCGTTGCGTCGAATTAAACCACATACTCCACCGCTTGTGCGGGCCCCCGTCAATTCCTTTGAGTTTTAACCTTGCGGCCGTACTCCCCAGGCGGTGCACTTAATGCGTTAGCTGCGACACAGGAAAGGTCAACACTTCCCCACATCTAGTGCACATCGTTTACAGCTGTGGACTACCAGGGTATCTAATCCTGTTTGCTCCCCACGCTTTCGCGCCTCAGCGTCAGTATTCGTCCAGAAAGTCGCCTTCGCCACCGGTATTCCTCCCGATATCTACGAATTTCACCTCTACACCGGGAATTCCACTTTCCTCTCCGATACTCAAGCCTACCAGTTTCAGATGCACTTCACACGGTTAAGCCGTGGGCTTTCACATCTGACTTGATTGGCCGCCTACGCGCCCTTTACGCCCAGTAATTCCGATTAACGCTCGCACCCTCCGTATTACCGCGGCTGCTGGCACGGAGTTAGCCGGTGCTTCCTCTGCAGGTACCGTCAATCCGCATGGGTATTAACCACACGGCCGTTCTTCCCTGCTGACAGAGCTTTACGACCCAAAGGCCTTCATCACTCACGCGGCGTCGCTGGATCAGGCTTGCGCCCATTGTCCAATATTCCTCACTGCTGCCTCCCGTAGGAGTCTGGTCCGTGTTTCAGTTCCAGTGTGGCGGATCATCCTCTCAGACCCGCTACCCATCGTCGCCTTGGTAGGCCATTACCCTGCCAACTAGCTAATGGGACGCAGGCTCATCTCTACACAGAAACTTCCAAGGAGAGGTCTCCTTTCCTTATGAACCTTGCGATTCATAAGTGTATCCGGTATTAGCACCCCTTTCGAAGTGTTATCCCAGATGCAGAGGTAGATTACCTACGCGTTACTCACCCGTGCGCCACTCTACTCAGGACCGAAGTCCCTTTCTCGTTCGACTTGCATGTGTTAAGCACGCCGCCAGCGTTCAATCTGAGCCAGGATCAAACTCTCCAGTTTAATATCTGAACAGGTTCCAAAAAACCCACTCGTCTTTACACTGAGATCTTGATCTCTTTACTGCAATAAAACTCCCGAAGCCGAAGCTCCGGTTTCTTGGGGCCCATCTTTTACTTCGCTCACTATTCAGTTTTCAATGATCGCTGCGCC
>Ga0224510_10000539_pt1 | contig 28477 bp, 28 predicted proteins | sample SF_May12_sed_USG_FD_170161 | JGI IMG/M metagenome (GOLD analysis project Ga0224510, IMG submission 170161) | Sediment microbial communities from San Francisco Bay, California, United States - SF_May12_sed_USGS_4_1 | ecosystem: Environmental > Aquatic > Marine > Sediment | place: USA: California... | reverse complement strand
TGAAAGATCATATTTCAACGCTATAATCATAAGTCGCAGACAATTTTTCTTATAATATAGCTTTGAGCGATAAATCAAATTTTTATCTTTATTTTTATATTTAGCATAAACACTTTTCACGAAATCTTCTCCATAATCCCAAAGATCATTGAAGTCAAGAGCCGGGTCATTAATAGTCATATCGCTGAAATCAATAATCCCCGACACTTTCCCATTTATCATTAGAAAATTATTCCTTGCTAAATCTCCATGGGCGAGAACTTTTTTCTTTATGGGATAAATTTCCTTCAGAATTTCTAGAAAGTTTTTCACATCTTCTATCTCCTGTTTTTTTAACTTGGGAAATAAATATTTAACCACTTCTGCTTTAAAATTTTCATATTCCTCTAAATCATTTTCTTCTACTACTCCGCATTTTCTAGCTATACCCAGTGGGATACTATGCAGATCATTCAGGAAATATGCTAATTGTTTCGCCATAAAAACTTTCTCCTTGGTGGAAAGCTTACTGTGCCGCTCCTTGCTTACACTCACTCCATTAATAAGATTATAACCAGCAAAACTTAAATCTTTAGCAACATACAGGTAGTTTGGAATCGCCAAGCTAATTTTTTTATTTAGATACTTCAGTAATCCAATTTCCATTTTCAATTTCTCCTGACTGTCCGCACTCCTAGGAAAACGAAATATATATTTATCCTCTAGAATTGCCACATCAAAATCCCAATTCATATCAGTAAATTTTGCCTCCTTCCACTTCAGATCAGGGAATTCTTTTCTTATTTTTTTCAACAGCTTATTCTGTTTAGCGTCCATGAAAATAGTTTTTTTTAAAAAAAATAGTTAATTTATAATCAACTCCAACCTTATCATATCTTTGCATTCTATACCAGTTTCAAAAATAGGCTAAACCAGCTTCAATTCACCATTATTTTTACGATTTAGCCAAGCCAACTTTCGTAGTTCTATTTTTAGCTCTTCAATTTCATCCGTTGACAATCTTGGCTTGGATTCCATAATCATTTCAATAAGAAAGCCCTTTTTTATAACATAAACATTCTTAATTGGTTTCATACCGAAAACTAAAACCGCCTTATGGGCGGTTTTAGCGTCATTTACTTACCGAGCAATCTCTGATACTCCTCGGTCTGCTCGATAAAAAATGTAGTGTGCGGAGAGAGAGGGATTCGAACCCCCGGTCCTCGTGAAAGGACAGCGGTTTTCAAGACCGCCGCTTTCGACCACTCAGCCATCTCTCCAAATATATTCAATTTTCACTTCATAGAGTATAAAACATATTTTTTGTTTTGTAAACACTTAGAATATAAACGGGATTATCTAATATTTTTTATTTCATCAGAAATGTGGTAAAATAACAGGGATATAAAAACCTTTTCAAAAACAAAAATGAATGATTTTGACAATCATGAACAGATGAATAATTTCAACGAGACACGAAACAAAGAAATTTTCATTCAGCAAGAGGAGCGCTCAATTCCAGATCATTATGGAAATGATGTGATTTTGGAATGGAACGCACCAGAATACGTTCACTACAAAAAAGAACAGGAGTGGTATATCATAGCTGGATTACTTCTGTCTGCCATCATCATATACGCCCTTGTCAAAAACAGCCCCCTCATGGCCATCACTTTCATTTTGATCGGGGTGGTGGGATACATTCATCTTGAAAAAGAACCTCGAAATTTGCGCTTCAGAATCACTCATGATGGAGTGATTGCAGACAAAGAACTATATGAGTTCGAAGACATCAAATCTTTCTGGATTTTCTATGAACCAGAGTTTCAAGTGATCAGCCTCAGAACAGATAGTCATCTTCTTCCATTTGTCCACATCCCTATTCACAACGAAGACCCACTTGAAATCAGAGATATTCTTTTGAAATTTATTCCAGAAGCAAAGCACAAACCAAGTCTTGTTGATTCTATCGAAAGAGCCTTTCACATATAAAACCTTATTCCTCTTCCTCTTCTTCATATTCAAGGGGAGTCTGTCAACTGGTGGAAAGGAAGGGTTCTGTTTTCTTGATTTTACAATATTTCTGTGCTACTATGCTCTAGTGTCCATGTCCTTGTAGCTCAGTGGACCCCGCACCAAGCGGCCATTTAAGATTTCTATTATTTCGTTGTAAAAAATATTTTCAACAAACTGCTCTCGTAGCTCAGTTGGATAGAGCGTCGGCTTGCGGAGCCGAAGGTCAGAGGTTCGAATCCTCTCGAGAGCACACTGCAAAATCTATGATGCGGGGCATGTGCCGCATTTAGTTGCGGTCCAAAAGGTCGCAGGTTCGCCCCGGCATTCGCGAGGCGTCCGGCGCATGCCGGACGATTCCTGCCAAGGACACATCGTGAGTCAGAAAGTTAAAAGTCCATAAAGTTTAAAGTAGAATCAAAAAAACTCTCTCACAAACATGTCATTCTGGACTTGATTCAGAATCCCGAGATGATACCAAAAGGCTAAGTAATCACAGAACTTAAATTCAAAAAAACTCCCGAAAGGGAGTTTTTTTTGATCTGAATATTATTTCTTCGCCTCGAAAAAGTCACAGTGAGCGGTTGGAGAAACTTCCTCATATTCCTTTAGCGCCTCTTCAAAGCTTTTTTCAGGAAGAACACATGCATTTTTTCCAGAATGATTCTGAAAGCTAGTGCAATTCTTACACTGAGTTGCCTCGTCTTCCCAGTTCTCTACATAATTTATTTCATCACTTATATATTTTATTTTAAAAAAAATTAATAATTTTTCATGAAGTCCTCCAAAATACCCATCAACTTCTTTGTGACTTCCCCTATCTTTCCATTACCAATCTCACGATCATTCACTTTGATCACAGGAATGATATTTTTGTAAGTAGCGGTCAGAAACATTTCATCCGCATTAAACATTTCATCTACAGAAACCTCTCTTTCCTCCACTTCAATTCCATTCTTTTCTGCCAACTCTATCACCAAATTTCTTGTGGTTCCCCAAAAAACATCCTCTAGAGGAGTAATCAACTTCCCTTTTTGAATAATAAAAAAATTGCTGGTTGACGCTTCAAGAGCTTTATTGTTATAAACATAAACAATTTCAATAGCCCCTGCCTCCCTCTTTTTGGTTTGATTTTGAATAGCAGAGATATAATTTGAATTCTTTGCCCTAAAAACAGATCTTTTGTGTTCAATGGTAACCACTTTAACTCCTTCATAAATCTCTTTTGGCGGAGACATTTTTTCCAAATCTTTCAGTAATATTAAAAAGGTTGGGTTTTCACCAACATTGAAAGTATCTTCACTCACCCCTCCCGTCAAAATCGTTCTGGCAGCACAATTCTCACAATTCATCGCCTCTTTCAATTTTTCAAGAATATCCCTAAACTCCTCTTTAGAAACAGGAATGTTAAGGTTCAGCTCCTGAGCAGAACTCACGAATTTATTCCAATGTTCATCAAATAAAAACCACTTTTCATTCACTGTTTTCATTGCATCAAAAACACCATATCCTCTCAAAAAACCGAGATCATATGGGCTTATTTTCACTTCATCAAAATCAACAAATTTTCCATTAAAATAACATTTTTTATTCATAATATTTAATCCTAGAATTACTTTTCTTTAAATCTCAATTTCGTTCTACTAAAAATCACTCCTATTATACAACGAATTACTACTTTATACATCACGATTTATGCACTATACTATTAAATATGATAAATTTGAACAAAAAAATTGGGCGCCTTTCAAAAGTGAGTGCGGCTCATGCCAAAAGATTGGAAAAACTTGGAATCAGAACCGTTTCTGATTTGATTTTTCATTTTCCTTTTCGCTATGAAGACTATTCCAAAATCACCCCTATTTCTGAAATTCAAGAAGGAGAGATCTTCACTGTCATTGGAGAGTTGATTGACGTTGAAACAAAGAGAACTTGGAAGAAAAAAATGACCATCACAGAAGGCTTTGTGCGCGACGGAACTGAAACGGTTCGAGTTGTGTGGTTCAATCAATACTACCTTCAAAACTCACTCAAAAAAGGTCAGTCAATTCGGATAAGCGGAAAAGTTGCTAGTGATTCAAAGGGGTTATTCTTTTCCAGTCCTTCTTGGGAAGTTGCATCAAAAGACACGGTTCACACCGGAAGAATGGTTCCGATCTATTCCGAAACAAATGGAATCACTTCCAGGTGGATTCGTTGGCAGCTGAACATGATTTTTGAAGCAGGCTTTGAAATCGAAGAACCTCTGCCAGATGAAATTCTTGAAAAATACAATCTTCCTGAAATCAAAAAAGCTCTCAGATATCTTCATTTTCCAAAAACGGAAGATGAGTATCTCGTGGCTCAAAAAAGGTTTGCTTTTGAAGAAATGTTTTTAGTTCAAATCAAATCCATTCAAATCAAAAATGAATACAAGAGAGAAAATGCTGTGTCATTCAAATTAGACAAGGCGGATGAAAAAGAATTCACAGAAAAACTCCCATTCAAACTCACTGGGGCTCAACAAAGATCCATCCAAGAAATCCTTGGCGACCTCAAAAAAACTCATCCAATGAACAGGCTTCTCAACGGTGATGTTGGATCAGGAAAAACAGTGGTGGCTGCTACCAGTGCCTATGCTGTTTCAAAATCAAAACATCAAACGGTCATCATGGCTCCCACTGAGGTTTTGTCCAGGCAACATTTTGAGAGTTTCTGTGAGCTGTTTCAAGATCAAGACATCAACATTGGTCTTCTCACCAATTCATATAAGCTCATCACTTGGGACCTTCAACTTCGAGCAGCTCCTGACAGATTATTCAAAAAAACAAGTCGAGAGAACTTTCTTGAAAAAATCAAAAATGGAGAATTGGATATCATCATTGGAACCCACGCTGTTATTCAAAAGGATATTGAGTTTGCAAATCTTTCACTTGTCATTGTCGATGAGCAGCACAGATTCGGAGTGAACCAAAGAGCCTATCTTCAGCAAAGAGTCACTGAAATCAATGATGGAATCGAAAAGAAAATTCCTCACTTCCTCACCATGACCGCCACTCCCATCCCAAGGACACTTTCAATGGCATTTTTTGGAAACCTGGACATTTCTCTTCTTGATGAAATGCCAAAAAACAGAAAAGAAATCGTCACACAAATTGTCACTCAAAAAGATAGGGATTCCGTGTATTCTTTTGTGAAGCAAGAAATCAAAAAAGGGAGACAAGCATTTGTCATCTTGCCACTCATTGAAGAATCCAAAGCCCTCAAAGAGCTAAAAGCTGCTGTCACTGAACATGAAAGACTCTCCAAAAATATTTTTCCCGAATTGAAACTGGGACTCATTCACGGAAAAATGAAATCTCAAGAAAAAGAGGACATCATGAAAGACTTCAATGACAAAAAATATGATATTCTTGTTTCCACATCAGTGATTGAAGTTGGAATTGATGTTCCCAATTCAACCATCATCATCATTGAGGATGCATATCGCTTCGGACTTTCACAGCTCCATCAGTTCAGAGGAAGAGTTGGAAGAGGAACTCACCAATCATATTGCTTTTTGTTTTCAAAAACAAAAACAGAGCGCCTCCGCGTTCTGGAAAGATACACTGATGGATTCAAAATAGCCAAAAAAGATCTTGAAATCAGAGGACCTGGTGAATTTTTCGGCTCTCGTCAATCCGGTCTCCCTGACAGTGCCATGAAAAACATCACCAACATCAAACTCATCAAATTCTCACACAATGAAGCTGAGAAACTTCTTGAGAGTGATCCAAAATTGAAAGGGCACCCGCTATTGAGCGATGCCCTGAAAAGATTCGAAGAGAAAGTTCACTTGGAATAGTTATATATTTCGACATGCTTCAGCATATGAATTCCGTCGCATTTTATCGTGAATATATAACATATAACCTTGATATCTAGGATTAACAATAATCCCATCTATCTTTATTATTCCATTATCACCCTCTCTGGGAGCTAACGAAAAAATTCCTATTTTGAAAAGAATTTTTTTTGTCAAAACAGACTCTGCGTGATCAAGAGATAAAAATTCATTCCAATCAACATGATTTAATCCGATTATTTTTACCCACACTTTCTCAAAACAATCCTTGCAACTTCTGAGATTTTTAAATCTCCATAAATCGAGATTATAACGAGTCTCGATTGTTGTCACTCCAAAAATCGGAATCTTACACACTGAACACAGCATAGTTGCACCTCTCTCGTATCCATATTTTGACTACTGTCAAAGACTAATGTACTAATAATATATTAATATGTTATTTCTCTTTCATCAAGAGCATCAAAAAACTTTCAACAAGTAAAATGTTCGTTTGTCATTCCGGAAAGTATAATTTCTTGGGCGATTCGCCAGCAGGCGGAGAGTCCTTAGAAATTAACTTATCCGGGATCCATTCTTAATTAAACTTCAGCCATTATCAAGTTGCCGCAAACGTCTCTCATTTGGAAAAATATGTTTTCCGGAATGACAAAATAAAATCAACAAAAAAACCATTGTATTTCAAATGGTTTTTTTCTTCCTACAACCCCTCTTCACTTAATTCTTTAATGAGCTTCTTCTGCGCTCTGCTCAGGCTTCTTGGAGTGTCCACAATCACCTTCACCAGATGATCCCCTCTTCCTCCGCCTCGAAGATGCGGAACTCCTTTGGAGCGAATTCGAAAAACTTCTCCGGAACGCGTTCCTGAAGGAACTTTCATTTTCACTTTTCCGTCCACTGTTTCAACCTCAATCTTGTCTCCCAAAATGGATTGAGTAATTTTTATTTTTTCTTCAGTGATGATATTGTCGCCCTCTCTTTCAAATTTATTTTGAGGTCGCACATGCACTGTCACAAAAAGATCTCCACTGGGAGCTCCATGAGGACCCGCCTCTCCTTGCCCAGAAAGACTTATTGACTGACCATTATTGATTCCTGCAGGAATTGAAACTGAAATTTCAACATCTTCATTCCTTCTTCCGTCTCCTCCGCATTTTTTGCATTTCTCAGAAAAGCTCTTCCCTTTTCCATTGCAATCAGGACACACTGAAGCCTGAGAAAAGGTACCCAAAATGCTTTTCACTGTTCTCCTGATTTGACCAGAGCCACCACAAGATGAGCATTTCTCTTCCTTGCTTCCGGCCTCACCTCCTGATCCTCCACAAGAATCACAAACAACCCGCTTATACAGACTAATCTTTTTTTCAACTCCACTAATCACATCCTCAAAGTTAATTTCTGTGTCCACTTGAATGTCTCTTCCTGATTCTTGTCTTGAAAAACCACCTTGCGCCGCTCCAAAAATGTCTGAAAAAATATCCTCAAAACCCCCCGCTTGACCACTTTGAAATCCGCCAAAATCAAATCCTCCAAACCCTTGACCAGCATCTGGTCCAGCTCCATCGAAAGTTTGTCCAAATTGATCATATTGCTGCCTTTTTGCTTTGTCAGACAAAACCTGATAGGCTCCGTTTATTTCCTTGAATTTTTCCTCATCTCCACCAGCTTTGTCCGGGTGATATTTGTGAGCTAGCTTTCTATATGCCTTTTTAATCTCTTCATCAGAAGCATCTTTGCTAACCCCTAAAATCTCATAAAAATCTTTTGACATAGTACTAATACCAAGTCCAGTTAACCATTCCTCACAAACCCCATAATTTCAGCTGCGACTTCGGAAAAATATATCAGCGTATCTCGATATGCTTCAATATTTTTCCTGTGTCTCGCTTGAAATTATGAAATTTGTTATTGAGGAAGCGTTAATTAAATTTGGTATAAAATATAATTAAACCTGTAACATATTATTTTCTTACAGTTCATATAATATCGCAAATAAAAAAAATTAGCAATCTCTACGGCAGAGTGCTAATCCTAGAAATACTATTTTACGCTCGAAACAAAAACCTAATCATCACTCTTTTGCATCAAAGGAACAAAAGAAAATCCTGAATATTCTTCCTTATAAAAATCATGCTCGTCATTTTTTTTGAGATATGAAATTCTGTTGTGAATTGGGATCACAATCTTTCCGCCAATCTTAAGTTGCATTTCCAGAGCATCAGGAACCTCCATTGCAGAAGCTGAAACTAAAATTCTGTCATATGGAGCATTCTTGACATATCCATCCACTCCATCTCCTTCATGAAATTCAACGATTCCTTTTTCAATAAAGCCATATTTCGAAACATTATTCTTTCCGAATTCTAAAAGTTCAGGAACGTGCTCCACTGCAGTCACTTTTCCTTTTTCTCCAACCATGTGACACAAAAGTGCTGTTGTCCATCCACTTCCACTTCCAATGTCCAAGACATTGTGACCCCTTTGAACATCTAGAAGCTCCATCATGATTGCAACTGTCATTGGCTGAGAGATTGTTTGTCCATATCCGATGGGAAGAGGAATGTTTGCTTCTGCTTGAAGCTCCAGATCCTGAGGAACAAATTCCATTCTGTCTATATCAGCAAAAGCCTCGATAACATTATCGGACTTTATGTACCCATCCTTCATTAAATTGTTAGTCATTTCATTCATATGCGCCTACATTCCCATAACTTGAATCAAAACATTTCTCTTTCTTGCGCCATCAAATTCAACTGCAAAAATACTTTGCATATCACTAGTCATTAGCTTGCCTTTTTCAATTGGAATAACCTCACTATTTCCAAGAATAATTGATTTACAATGTGAATGCCCATTACTTCTCCCATCTGATCTACCTGATTTGTTACTCTTTAGCTCAAAAAGATCGTGCGAATATTGTTCCTCCACTGGAATAATTTTATACAACATGCGCATGAAATCTTGAATAAGCATGTTTTCATTGTGATTAATTGTAATCCCCATTGTTGTGTGCTGCGAAAAAACAAGTACTTGACCCTCTCTAACTCCAGACCCTTCAACAATTTCTTGAATTCGATCTGTAACATCAATAAATTCAATTTGAGTAGTACTTTCAAATTCAATTGTTTTCTTATATATTTTCATAAGTTTAAGCTTAGATTAAAAAACTAGAACACCCCTGCCACAACTTTGACAGCATCTTTATTCAGTGGACTTGGTATTATTTTACCACATTTTGGATTTTTCACCAAATTAGCCAATGCCACTGCTGCTTTCAACTTATGCTCGTCAGTAATCCTTTTCACTCTTTTGTCCAAAGCGCCTCGAAAAATTCCAGGAAACACCAAAACATTGTTAATTTGATTTGGATAATCAGATCTTCCAGTAGCCACAATTCTCGCTCCTCCTTTTTTTGCCTCTTCTGGCATGATTTCTGGAATTGGGTTGCTCATTGCAAAAACAATAGCATCTTTGTTCATTGTTGAGATATCTTTAGCCTTCAAAATTTCCGGCGCCGAAACACCAATGAAAACATCCGCTCCCACTAAAGCATCTTTGAGATTTCCTTTGATTTTTTCAAGATTGGTAATTTTTGCCAGTTCTTCTTTTGATTCATTCATTCCTTCTTTTCTTCCATAATAAACCACACCTTTGGTGTCTACCATGATCACATTCTTAATTCCATATTTAAGAAGCAACTTCGAAACCGCAGTTCCTGCTGCTCCTACACCAGAAATCACCACTTTTATCTCGCCAACCTTTTTCCCAACAACCTTGAGAGCATTAATGAGTCCTGCCAAAACAACAATGGCGGTTCCATGCTGATCATCATGAAAAACAGGAATATCCAACTCTTTTTTCAAAACCTCTTCAATTTCAAAACACCTTGGAGCAGAAATATCCTCCAAATTAATCCCACCAAATGTTGGGGAGATGTTTTTCACAATATTTATAATTTCTTGCGTATCTTGTGTATTGAGTACAATCGGAAAAGCATCTACTCCTGCAAGCTCCTTCATGAGTAAGCTTTTTCCCTCCATCACAGGAAGCGCTCCTTCGGGGCCAATGTTTCCCAATCCCAAAACAGCTGATCCATCTGAAACAACAGCTACAGTATTTTTTCGAATCGTGTATTCAAAAGCAAGTTTTTTGTTTTTTGCAACTGCCCTGGAAACATCTGCCACACCAGGAGTATAAAGAATTGATAAATTTTCCTTAGTAAGTTTTTTCTTCGAATTAACCTCAATCTTTCCTCCAATCTTTTTTGATAGCTCAATTGCATTCATAGTTTATTTATCCTCTTTATTTTTTTACAAATTTATTCTCCTTAAAATCTTTTTTTACTTTTTCTTTTCTTATTATCTCATCATTTAATTTTTCTAATTCTCTTTCTAGATTGTTTTCATCTTTAATGTTTCCTTTCTCTAATTCACTAAGCAAACGAAAATATGGAAGCTTTTCACCCCCCAAAGGATATCTTTTACCTTGATTAAAATCTTCTCCTCTTAGAGCAACATCCTCTTCAAAATATTCACTAAATCTAGAAATATATCCTGGGATCGTTGATATTTCGTAAGCAAGTTTTTCTTCGTCACTTAATAATTCTTCAATATAATATACAATGGAATCCGATTTGAAAGATTGCTCAAACTTTTCAGCTAATTTTCTTCGAACTGAATCTGGATTATTGATTTTATCTTGAATTGTAGAATTATCACTATTGATATTCTCCATAATCCATTTAACACCACCTATTCCAGATAAAATTGAGTTAGTTAAAACCGCCTCTAAACTACATTTTTTCACATCTCCTAAATCTATCCCTCTCTTATCAATCAAATCAGTTACCTTGTCCATCAATTCTGGAATTGTTTTTCTAACAAAATCAATTGCATTTTCAATCGTCTCCCTTGAAACTATCTCATATACCTTATCAATGTTTTCAGTATTTTTTTGCAATTCACCAAATTCATAAACTAGATTATGAAAATATTCCTTATCTAATTTCTGCACTAAATATGAAAGTCGTTCTTCTTTTGCTGCAAATTCACTATTTTCTGTGCGTTGTGCTAATTCCAGCTCGCCAGCTTCATCAACCTCTTGATCACTGATTGGTTTTTCGAAAATTCTTCCTTCACCCATATTTTTTTTATTTTAAATTATCAATGAATCTAACTAAAATCTTGTGAATAATTCCTTTTTTCTTATGCTTCATATACAAAAATCCTAACACACTAACAACAAGTGCTCCGAGTGTATCCACGATTAAATCAGTCATTGTGTCCACAAGCCCACTCTTTTGCATCGAAAATCCAAAAAAATAATCTGCAAAAAACTCAAAAATTTCCCAAATTACACCCACAAAAACAGCGAAAGAAAGTGAAAACATCGCAATGAAAAACGGCTTAGCAGTGATTCTGCTTGTGAGAAGAAGTGAATAGGCCACCACAAACCCAACAAGTCCCAAAATCAAACTATTTCCTGTATGCAAAAACAAATCCCACCAAGAGATTTTCAAATAGAATCCGCTGTATTCTCCCAAAAAATAATGAAGGTATAGAACCAACGTTACTACAAAATCAATTTCGGTTGGAAGTTTAATCTTGAAACTTTTACTGATTATTGATGGAAGAAAACTCAGAAACAAAACAAAAACAGAAGCAAAAACCAAAAAAAAGCTTTGCCTCCAAATACTAATTGGGATCAAAACTCCAATCATTATCTTCAGAATTATTGAAGTGTAATATTGTGTTTTTTCGTATTTATTCATAAAAATCCACAAAAACTGCTTTTACTTAATATTACTCATTCTATTACATTTTCCCTTGTCTTACAAACAAAAAAACACTCAAGCACGCTCGAGTGTTTTTTTGTTTTATGAAAACTACATTGTTTCAGTTCCTTCTGCCATTTCATCCATCATCTCATCAATTTCAACTTCATTCTCTATTACTTCCAAAACGTCTTCTTCTAATTGTTCTTCGGTTTCTTCATCAATCTCTTCATCAGTGTATCCTCCGAAAAGCTTGACAGCCCATCCCAAAATACTAAATCCATCTTGATTCTCTTGAATCACTGCCTTGATCCTCTCTCTTTCTTGCATCAATGCAATCAATTGCTCATCAACAATAGTATCAGTTTCTCCAGCTTGAGTTTTTTCAGCAACTCTCGTTAATTTTCTGATTTGATTTTCATTTTTCACCAAACTACTTCGAAGTTGTCCAAGATTCTTGTAGTCAGTTCCAACTAGCATTTTTTTGAACTTATTTCTACTTTCAACTTTTTCAATAGCTTCTGCAGTTTCCTCACTTGTTTCTGCTATTTCTTCTGCAACTTCTTCCATCTCTGTTACTACTTCTTCATTCTCCAGTCCATTTTGATTTTGCTCCATCTCTTGTTGATCATCTCCTTTATTTTTGTTCTTGTTTTTTTCTTCTTCCTTTTTTGCCACTCCTTTCAAATCACCACTGACTTCACTAGTTTTTTCTTTGTGAATTTTTGCATTAGTCTTTTCTTTTTCTGGTTTTTCGTAATTTTTTATTTCCTTTGACTTGTCCTTTCCCTTTGATGATTGAGAAACTTTCTTGTCACCTCCATTTGAATTACCACCTTGCTTTGCCGCAACCATTGAAGCTGAAACAGCAAAAGCAAATATCAATGAAAATGATACAGTTGCCGCAACAAATCTTTTTTTGTTTTTCATAACTATTACTTAAATACTAATTATACTTTCATTATACACTAATTTATTATTTTTAACACAATTTTATCCACATATCTTAAAAGCACTCATCGAAATGAGTACTTTTAATTTCACAACTTATGCCTAAAATCTATTTTTCAAAAGGAGCTTTCAAAACATCTTTTGCTCCTTCAATAGAAGCCTCGAGAGCACTTTTTACATTCTCAACAGCTTCTTCACTAATTTCACCAGCAGCATCAATTGCTCCTGTCACAGCTTTTTCAAGAGCCTCCTCAGTGCTCACCCCCAAATCAGCTGCAGCACCAATAGCGCCTTTCACTGCTCCAACAGCAGCCTTTCCAATGTCACCACCAACCTCACTTGTTCCTTTGATCACACCATGAACGGATTCTGTGATCATGTCCACTGTTCCCATTCCTGCATCCACAGCTCCTCGAAGTGTCGCCATCACAATCTTCTCCGCACCCTCAACAGCCTCACCGCCAACTTCAGTGACTCCATGAATGAGACTACTCACAATTTTTGATACTGATCCAGCTCCAACTTCAGTAATGTCTCCTGCAGCCTTGAGAACATCAACAACATCCCCCTTAACAATATCAAACAATGTGTCATAGATGTCATCAACACCCCTAAGTGCCCCCACCACTGAGTCCTTCATTTTTTTGATTAGTTCATCTGTCATAGTTTTTTTATTTTTAATTATTAACTTACTTTTCAATTATATTACATTAGAGATGAAATCTTTCTAAAAAAATCTTAAACTATCCTAAGTCAATCCTTTTGCTCCTTTTTTTTCTTTCATGCCACTCAATGGCATCTCCACATAAAAAGTTGTTCCTTTGTTCTCATCAGATTCAAACCAAATTTTTCCGCCTGAAGCGTCCACAATTGCTTTTACAATATATAATCCCAATCCGGTTCCTTCCATATCTTTATTGAGAATATTTTCCGCTCTAAAAAGTTTCTTGAATATTTTTGACTGTTGCTTTTTTGGAATTCCATAACCATTATCAGAAACTCTGATTAAAACATTGTCCTTATCTTTTTTTATCTCACACTCAATTTCACCTTTTTCAGGAGTATATTTTGATGCATTCGAAAGAAGATTTTGAAAAATGATTCGGATCAAATTTGGGTCAGCCATAAATTCTATTGATTCATCGCTGTTATAGATAATGTTTTGATTTCTTTCTTTAATCTGCGACTCCAACTCCTTCAAGACATCTCTGGCAATTTCGCCAATTTTTATCATCTTGGGTTCAATTGCAAATGTTCCAAGATCAATTCTTGAAGTATTCAAAAGTGCGTTTACCAGATCATTCATCACCTTGTTGCTCTTGTAGATCTCTTCCACAAATTCTTTTTGCTCTTGACTCAAATCACCAACATCTCCCTGAAGGAGCATTTCTGCGTTCCATCCCATTGCCGCCAACGGGGTTCGCAGCTGATGAGAAGCCAGTGAAACAAATTCTGTTTTTGCCTGATCAACCTCTTTTTCAGCGGTCACATCCCAATTTACTCCAAACATCTTCACAGGATCTCCTTCCTTATTGCGCATCACTATCCCCCTGGCTTTCAAAAAATGAATCGTCTCATCAGACCAAACCACCCTGAAAACCATATCCAGATCCTTTTTACCATCAATAGATTTTTGAATCTCGTTTCGTGAATACTCAATGTCATCCGGATGTATTCCTTTTTCCCAAGCTTCATATGCTCCATCGAAATCCTCTTTTTCGATCCCATATATCACATACATCTGATCGTTCCAAATAAGCTCATTGGTTTTCAAATCCCATTCCCAAATTCCAATCTCAGCTGAATTTGTAGCTAGATTAAATCGATTCATTGCCACCTCTAGCTCCTCTTTTATCTTCCCAATCTCCCTTTCTTTTGTTGCATCCCTAAAAACAACAACACAACCAATTACATTCCCATTTGAATCTAATATCGGAGCCGCACTATCATTGACAGGTAACTTTTCATTATTTTTCCTGATGATAATGGTATCTGCTTTCATCTCATTAATTTTACCTGTGGAAAAAACTTTTTCGATGAAAGAACTTTCTCTCTCGCCACTACTCTCATTAACAAAATTAAATATTTTTTCATACTTACTTCCCACAGCCTCATCTATATCAAATCCGCTCAACTCGGAAGCTACGTTATTCAACAGTATCACATTAAAATCTTTATCTATAACAAAAACCCCATCCCCGATGCTATACAATATCGTTCCCAATCTCTCTTTTTCCTTTGCCAACTCCTTGGTTCTCTCTCTAACTTTTACCTCCAAGTTTCCCGCGTACTCCTTAGCCTTCTCTTCTAATTGTTTTTTTTCTGTAATTAAAAATCTAACGGCTACGTAATATTTCACAACCCCATTATCCATTACTGGAGCAATATTTGTATCCACCCAATAATAACTTCCATCTTTTGCTTGATTCTTAACTTCCCCTCTCCACACTTTTCCAGAAGAAACAGTTTGCCATAATTCAGCATAAAAATCATCAGGATGAAATCCGGATTTAATTATCCTATGATTTTGACCCAGCAACTCCACTTCGCTATACCCAGAAACATCCACAAACTTCTTATTGGAATATAGAATATCCCCTCTAGCATCAGTTACAGCCACCAAGGCTGAGTCATTAAGCGCTAATAATATCGTATCAGTCAAATCCTTTAATTCCAAGTTCATCATAATTTCCTCATCCAGTCCAATTCTTCGCGACGGTTTTTTGCTTTTACCTAGGTTGCCTGTGTAACCTTCAACTCTAACCATATTTTCAGACACACCTATTTTGTTGATAATTAAATCTCTGATATTTAAAACCATCTGAGGAGGTCCACAAATATACCATATTGAGCCTAGTGGATTATCCACACTAACTCGAACAAAGTCTTCTGTCAAAAGTCCCGTATTTTCAATTAGTAAAAATTTATCACTTCTAGAATCTAAATCTCTCAGCTCATTTAAATAAGGAGCTCTGCGATCATTGACATTACTGTAAATGAGTCTCACCTTTTTTCCTATATCACTAGAAACCAGCGACCTAATCATTCCCATAAACGGAGCAATTCCAACACCACCAGCAATCATGACGATTGAGTCATTTTTCTCATCACTAAAAATAAATTTTCCTCCAAGTGGTCCTCGGACGCTCACACTTGAATTCAGTGGCAATGATAATAATTTCTTCTTGAAAATACTTTCTGAATTCCTAAATACAATAGCAATTTTTCCATCTTTATTTGGAGCTGATGCAATCGAAAATTCATATGTATTAATATCCTCTTTAATTTCGGAGATAATAACTTCCACATATTGACCATACTTAAATCTAAAATCTTTGTCTTTCAAGTCAAAAACAATCTCGGTGGTATCATCACAAATATTATTACGCTCCACTATTTTAGCCTCACACTCAACTACATTAGTATCAATATTATTCATAAAACGATATTTAAATTACTATTTACTAAAAATTATCTATCCTCTCCCAGGAAACAATATTAATTTGTGGATTTATCTTGTCCGCTGTCACAACAATTCGATGAACGACATCATCAACCACACCTTCTGCTCTTATTTCTCTATCCTCAGCGCCATTATCAATCACCTCATAACTACATTCATTGTCTTCAATTAATATATTCCCGGATCCTGAAAATGTAGTTTCATTTCTAATTTCCTGAAGTGCTGTTTCAACACACGATTCAGTCAAAGTTCTTGCTTGAACTGATTTTGAAAAAACCAAACTTCCAGAAATTGAAACTCTTCCCAATGCCAAAAATGACAAAAGTATTGTGAGTGAAACAGCTCCAACAAAAACAACTGCCAAAATAATACTAAAACCATTCCTAGTATCTGGTCTTTTGTATTTTATATTTAGTATTTTGCATTTAGTATTTTGCATTTTCCAATTATTAATTATTCATTTCTAATTATTAATTCACTTTAACGATGCTGAATTTTGAAATTTTTTCGAATAATTAAGCTCATCCTTGTCACTTGAATTAACATAACTAATCACAAATTCCACGCTCACAATCCCAGGAGTTTCCGCTTCTGACAAATTTCTCACCACAAAATCTGAAATTGTCACATGTGAATTAGTAAGTTCCACTGAAGAAGAATTTCCTTCCTTGATCCTCAAAACACCCGAGCTAACATCAAATCTAGTCGGGTCTTTTCCTGCATCGGCAACTTTCAAAAACAGCTGTGAATCATCACTTGATGGATTTGGGGAATCAACCCCTTGTGATTCTTGAATCGTGTGAATAACTTCCCGCATGACAAACACCCCCTGATCTTCCACTTCAGAAACAATCCTGTTTTTAATGTTCCATTTGAAAAAAGTTGTCGTAAAAGAAACCACTCCTCCAAGAATAATGGATGAAATGGAAATATACACCAACAACTCAATCAGTGTAAAACCTCTTTTAGTATTCAATCTTTGAAATTTTGTGCGCATTTTTTGTTTAGTGTTACATGCTTCATGCTATGTGCATCATGATTTTTATGGATTTATTCCCGTCACCTCCTTTTGTGTCCCGTCCGCCATAATGAAAATAATGTCCACCGTCTCTCCTATCATCTTTTTGCTAAACGCAATCTTGTCTACATCAATCACACCTCCTGGAGAAATTGTCACATCCACGATATCAATCTCTATTCCAGAATCCTGTTTCCCATTGGGTGATCCCGCCCCATTGTGAGCCCAAACTTCAACACCATCAATTTCAATCATTTCGATTCTTTGGCTTCCACTCCAAGAAACTATCATCTTATCAATGACAATGTCACTGTCTCCAATGTTTTCCAAAGTAATTCCCAGCAAATCCTTTTCGTCCACAGACCAAGTGACTTCAGAATAATCAACATTCAAATTATCACCCTGAAGAGCAACTACTTCTCTCCAATTAGTCAGATATGCTGTTAATATAACCTCTCTATCTATCACTCCCTCACTCCAACTTACATTTGAAATTATTTTTTTCGTATCATCATTGATTGTTGAAATTTCAATTTGCCTTGTGAATTTGTCGATTCCATCACTTGAACCTGAAAAGCTCCATACCCCGGAAGAATCAGTGGTTCCGTGCGTTCCATCGGAAAGATTCAAAAAATCTTTGTCTCGAATTGCTCTTGAAATCTCAATTCCTTCCTCCGCCAAAAAAGTGGCTCTGTTTCTGTCGCCTGAGCTTCGATCAGTTTTATATGAAAACATAAGCAAACTAGTGAACCCTGTCACCAATATGGCAAAAACAGCACTTGCAACCACTGCTTCCACCACACTAAAACCCCTTTGCTTACAAATTTTCAATTTAAAATTTAAAATTTTCATTCAATTTAAAATAGATCAATTTTAATGAATTATCAATTACGATAGTTGCGCATTCCAGCATGTCCTTTAAAATTAACTTCACCTGCACTAATAAAATTAAACTCCAAATTTAAAAAAATCTATTCTCGTTTTGTGTTATATGTTTCATGTTATGTGCTATATACTAATAATCCACCGTCCCCTTTTCATTTATCACAATATCCTCAGAACTCACTCCATTTGAAACTGAGATGCTCCCTGTGACATCAGGAATTCCAAATGCTTTTGAAAAAACCACTTCCGTTTCTCCAGAAAAATCAACATTTGAAGACACTTCTAAAATCAAATCAAAATCACTGTCTCGATTCCCATAATTCGAACCCTTAAAAACAATGACCTCCCCGGTCCTTACTCTCACTCCCCAATCACCATCACCTCGATTTGCCAAAGACATAGACTGAGCATAGCGCAAACTCTTCACCAAAGAAGTAACTGCGATGTTCACATTATTTTTTTCTCGAACAGCTCGATATGCAGGAACAGAAACCGACACAAAAATCAAAATGATACTCATTGAAATCACAACCTCAATCAAAGAGGCTCCTTTTGTATTTTTAATATTCCAATTCATGAAAAAAATTAAATGATATTAGCTAAATTGTAAATTGGCAAAATAATCCCCAAAGCCAAAACAGCAATAACAATTCCGTTAATCACAATGAGAAGTGGCTCGAGCACTATTGGCAAATTTTTTGCAGTTGATTCCACTCTTTGTTCATACATCTCGCCAATTCTAAAAAGAGTCTCTGATAATTTACCTGACTTTTCTGCTGCTACTATCAACTGTCTCACGGCCGAAGGAAAAAGCATGTTAATTTTTGGATACCCTGAAAAGCACTCGTCCAGCATTTTTCCCTTGCTCACTCCATCAATCATATGCTCATAAAACTTCTTGTAGTTACGAAAGGTTGTGGTTCCTGGCATGCTTGAAAGAGATTCCCGCATTGGCATTCCAGCTTCTAGCATAGTTCCCAAGATGAAACCAAATCGAGCAATTTCTGCTTGTTTGATCAAATTTTTGATAATTGGCACTCGAAAAAGAATGGAATGCCCAATAAACTTTGTTTTCGGAAAACTAAACAAAAAATACAAAACTATAACCAAAAAAACCAACGCAAACGGAACTATGATATTTCCATATTCACCCAAAAACCTACCAGCCGCAATCAATCCCACTGTTAGCGGTGGTAACTCTGCCTCAAAATTATCAAAAAAAGATGCGATTTTTGGCAATGTAAACATCGCCGTCACAACCCCAATGACAATAGTCAAAACAATCACGATTGTAGAGTACAAAAGAGATGATCTAATCTTGGAACGAAACATTCTTTCCTTATCATTTTGAAGCACAACTACTTTCAAGTTTTCTGCCAGTCTCCCTGTTGCTTCACCTGCCTTAACAAGAGAAAGAGAGTGACGCGGAAGAATCCTTGCATTCCCCATAGTTTCTCCAAACGGAGACCCTTTTTTGATTTCATCAAGAACATAGCTAACAATAGCCTTCATTCTTCTGGAAGTGGTATCTTTTTGAATTATTGAAAGCGCCAAAACAAGTCCCATTCCAGTAGACAAAAGGATGGAAAGATTCTCAACAAAAAGATACATTTCACTTCTAAGACCGAATGTAAAAAAATGTTTTTTTCCTTTTTTCTTTTTTTTCTCTTTTATTTTCTCAGCTTTAAACACATTTTTATTTAAGTTATAAAATCTTAATGACTCCTGGGGGCTACTCTTATCAATTCTTCCATGGTAGTTAATCCGTTTTTAACTTTTTCTATTCCATCTTCAAATAATGAATGTGATCCCTGTCTTTTTGCTACCTCCCAAATCTCACCGCTTGAAGGGTTTTTCAAAATCATTTCTTTTATTTCCTGAGTCACATCAATAATCTCAACAATGATACTTCGCCCCTTGTATCCAGTATTTGCACACACAGAACAACCCTCACCCTTGTACAATGTCACTTCATCATCTGAAAAATATTCATCTGCATTTGGCAATATGCGCTCTATCTCTTCTTTTTTTGCAGAATAACTTTTACGACAATTGTCACAAATTTTTCTCACCAACCTTTGAGCTATAATCAAATCCAAAGTAGATGACAGCAAAAAAGGTTCCAGTCCAATATCCATCAATCGAGGAATTGTTGTGGATGCATTATTGGAATGAAAAGTGGAAAAAAGAAGATGTCCCGTGAGAGCTGCGTTTACTGAAATTTCAGCAGTATCCTTGTCGCGAATTTCACCTACTAAAATCACATCCGGATCCTGCCTCACGATTGACCGAAGTCCCTTAGAGAACGTCAAACCAGCCTGATTGTTAACTTGGATTTGAGTTGCCCCTGGAATCTCATATTCTATTGGGTCTTCAATAGTAGTGATGTTGATTTCTGGATGATTAATCAATTTCAACACAGCATACAGTGTTGTTGTCTTTCCTGATCCTGTTGGACCCACAACCAAAATCATTCCGAAAGGATTTTTTGATGCCTCAGTGATAACCTCCTGATCCCCAGGAAGAATTCCAAGATCTCCCAAGCTGAGACTGGTCACATATTTCGACAAAATCCTAATCACGACTTTTTCACCATGCCTGGAAGGAACAATGGAAATTCTCATGCTAATTATTTTTCCTTCCCTTTCAAGCTGCATGGAGCCATCCTGCGCAACAAAGTGCTCATCTATTTTCAGCTCAGAATCAATCTTAATTTTGTTTAGAATGTTTTGATAGTAGCTTTTTGGAACAACCCCCATCTCCCGAAGCACACCATCAATACGAAATCTTATTATCACTTCATCTCTTTGTGTTCCAAAATGAATATCAGAAGCATGATTCAAAATCGCACTGTCAATAATTTCATTCAAAGCAATTGGTGCAAAATCATCTTCATTCTCAATAATTTCCTTGAAGCGAATATTGAAATCTTTTTGATAATGCATAAAGGCATTATCAATATCCTCTGAAATGGAATACGCCAACACAATATTTCTTCCCTTGAAAATTTTTTCCAATTCCTCTTTCAGTCCCACCTGCGCCGGATTATCAGTAGTGAAAACAACCTCTTTTTCACCCTCATTAAACAAAACTAATCGATATTTTTTTGCGGTTTCCTCAGACACCCTCAGCACCTGGGAAGCACTGGGTGGATGAGTATTGAGATCCGCATATTTCATATTGAAATATTCCGCAATGGCCTGCCCAAGAATATCTTTATCCAAAATACCTTCAGACAAAAAATAATCCACAATGGAAGAGCGGTGCTTTTTTGAATATTCCTTAGCGCTGGAAATGTCCTCTTGAGTGACATATTCACCTTTAAGGAGTATTTCACTTATTTGACTATCACTTAATCCTTTCATTTTACAAAAAATAAAAATTAACTAGGTAAGCTATTCTTCACATATTCCACAATCTCACTTATTGAAGCGTTTGATTTGACAAAATATTCCCTCGCCCCCAAATCCTTAGCTTTTTTAATGTCACTTTCTTGACTCAAATTTGAAGTCATAATGACCGGAGCTGCAATTCCACGATTTCTCATCTCTCTCAAAACTTCAAATCCACTCATTCTAGGCATCATAATATCAAGCAAGACCAGATCAAATTTTTCACTCATCAATGCGTCCATCGCCTCTTTCCCATCCATAGCCACCACAACCTCAAAACCAGATTTTTCAAGCTTAATCCGCATTGTCCGAGACATGGGCTTATTATCCTCTGCAAGTAAGATCTTTTTCATAGTTTTTTCTAAAAAATAAAAGCACTCAAAAAATTGAGTGCCTCGCTAAGAGCATCTTATCGTTATTGTATCATATTTATTCAAAATCAAAAAACACCCCATGGTGTTTCTTGATGTGCCTACACTTGATTAAATTTCTGAAACCAACCACATTCAAAGCATTTTCTATTTCCTTTTGTGAGATGTGAAACAAACCAACATTCTTTTCCCATTTCATGCTTGAAAGCTTCGCATTCTTTTTTGCTTTCTTCACTGCAATTATGAAAATCCCAACAATTTTGATTTTCCTTTGACTCACAACATTCACCATTACATGAACATCCACATTTTTTATTATTCATATGTCTCTATAAAAAATTATTATTCAATGGAATTAACTTTTTTGTACCATAGGCATTCGGTGCAATCATTACCCTCTTCTAGCCCTCTACAGCCACCTCTTGAATGAAAAATAAGCCAACACTCTACTCCCATGTTATCTTTAAATGCGTCGCACTTATTTTTGTGATCTTCAGGGCAATCCATGAAATCCCAACAATTCTGACTTTTTTTTTCCATAACTTGTTTTTTTTAAGCATTAAAACTTTTTCATCTTTATTTTACAATATGTTCATTTTTCTCACAACAAAAACGTTTCTGTGTTTAAGAAAATATTTTTCAATTATTTTGGTTTCAAGAATTCATACTGCTGCAATGTGATTCGTTAAAATGTGCCAAAAAATGCGCTTTTTATTTTTTCAAAAATAAAATGCATTAATTCTCAAGATGCACCCGGTCATACTTTCCATTATCATTCAAATAATACCCATCTATTGATAGCTTGTCACCTCTGATTGTAATTTCCGAAAAATAACCCTCATATTTCGAATTTCTGATAATCCCAGGAGCTACATAATGCCAAACATTCTCAACTTCTTCAAAAAGCAATTTTTCTCTGTGTCCAGAAAAAACAGCCACAACATCCCCATCATCATCAAAAATATCTTCCAATTCACTGTAAATTAGCACGTATTTATCACTTTCTTTGTTCTTCCTCTTGAACAAAGGATAGTGAGAAAAAATAACAGCTTTTCCGTCAAAATCACCCAGCTCATCATCAATAAAATCAAGCTGCTCTTCAGAGAGTTGTCCTCCGGCATAATCATCTCCACCGTCTTCAATTTGAAGATTTGTGTCCAAAATTATCACACCATAACCTTTTTTCTCAAAAGAAGTGTTGAGATATCCAATCTCAAGGGCTCGCTTCCAATGCTTTTTATTCACAGCGCGAAGATCATGGTTCCCAATCACCCAATACTTTTCTGCATCAGCCTCATCAAAAAGGTCTTTGGTCAACTCAAGCTCAATCTCACCAAATTTCTCATCACTATCAGTTCCTTCAATCACATCACCATTGACAACAATGAAATCCGGATGAAAATCATTATTCATTTTTTCAATAAAGTAATTTATTTTTTCAGTATATTTCTCTCGAATAACTTCTCTGCTTTGACTTGCTTTGATGTGCAAATCATTAATCATACCTATTCGAAGCACACTAGAATCTTTTGTGTCAGTTTTTTTCTCTTTTTCCCCTGATGCCCCTTCATCATCTTGAGTTTTTTTCTCATCCTCCATAACTTCTTCTTGCACAGCCCCATCTAAAGTCACTTCTTCCTCAATCAACGTCTGTGAGGTCACAACCTCCTCCATAGTTTCAATTTCTTTTTGCTGTGATTCTTCAGAAACCACCTCTAAATATTTCTCACGACTAAAAACAATATACAAAATCAAAAACAACACAACAATCAATGCGGTGAAAAATTTATTATTTGTTTTCTTTTTTGTCATTTTTTCAAATAAAAGAGCTTATAGTCTCACCCAGGAAAAAGAAAAAAATAAAGTTGCATTCCATTCCAAATCATCCTTGAGCAAAATACTCATTCATTTTCTACTATTCTCTTCTGATGAATTTCATTGCCAAGTCAGCTTTTTCATCAACATCTCCCTCAAAATATCCAACATTATTTTCAAACATATCCCAACCCAAAACTCCAATCATCCTAAAAGCAAAAACGAGTTTCACCTCATTCTCATCAAATTCAGCAGTGTGTTTTTTGATCCATTCCTTAATCTTTGCAATATCTTTCTTTGGATTTTTTGATTTTATGAAAAACCAATCCATCGCCCTTAAGAAATCATAATACCCTTTCCCAATTCTCGGCACAACAGCTAAATCCAAAAGAAAGAAATCATCCCCATCAACAATAATATGATCGCCAATAATATTTCCATGACTCCACCCAAAAGCCTCTTCACCTTTCTTATCTATCATGTTTTTGAAGTCATTTTTGATTTGCTCAAATTCATCCATGGTCATGAGCCCTTCCTTGATGATGGGACTACTCCACATTCGAAGACTCCTGAGGTGCCATTCATTTCCTCTCTTCAAAAGATCACCGATATCTTTTTTCTCTTTCAATCTTGAGATTAGCTTTTGATAATCATCTGCAATTTTTTTTGAAACTTCCACACACCATTCAGGTTTTTTGTCATAAAAAACATTCAACGATTCGCCATGAATCTCCTCAAACAAAGCCCAATCCTCACCTCTTTTCACAATGTGCGGAACTCGAAAACAAAGCTCCTCTTTCATCTCTTCCGCAAGCTCCATTAAGTCCAGCTGAAACGGATCAATCTCTTGAATCTTCAGTGCATATGAGCTTCCTTCCTCATCCTTCACTCTCAAAACATTTTTCTTTGAAATCAAGAAAGTCCCTTCACCCAAAACAAGATTATTTTCTTTCAATATTTTTTCAACTTTATCCATTTTTTTCAATTCTGTTTAAATTTTTATTTTATTCAACTCTGAATTATTTCCGACAACACCCAAAAATCTCACTTAGACTCTGTAGTATCTTAATTATACTACACTTCAAAAAAACCAAGAAATGTCCAGTGATTCACATTTGAAATTCCTAGAAAGTATTTTTTGATTTATATTTTCCGTTTTTATCAAGATAATTAATGTCCACATCAACATCTCTTCCTTTTAAGATTATTTCTGCAAATGTTCCTTGATAGCTTTCATTCTTCTTAGCCCCAGGAATCATGAAATATTCCACCCCATCTTTTTTTTCATGATACAGACTTTCAAGATGACCACAAAAGACAGCGGTAACATCATTTTCAAAAAATAGTTGCTGGAGATATTGCGATTCCTTTATTGTTCCTGCGTTACTAAAAGCACTGGTTGCATACAAAGGCGGATTGTGAACAAAAATAACTTTAATTTTATCTGTTTTAAGTTTATTTTCCAGCCAATCAATTTCCGCTTTTGGAATATTCCCTCTGGTAAAGTAAAGTCCTGGCTTAATATCTTTTTCAAGATCATCAAAACTGCTATCCAAAATGATGACACGATAATTTCCAATATCAAAAGAATTCTGCAAATAATCTATTTCAAGTGCGTTTTTCCATTGTTTTTTGTTGACCGCTCGAAGATCATGATTTCCCACTATCCAATATTTTTTGATTTGAGTAAACTCAAATAATTTTTTAACAGAACGAAGCTCTCCCATTCCAACAATATCATCCCTATTTGTTCCATCAATAACATCCCCATTAAGAATCAGAAAATCTGCTCCAAGCTCATTGTTTGATTTTTTGATAAAGCTATCAATCACATTAGTATAAAATGGTTTTATGACCCTGTCCGATCTTGACGTTCCCGAACTGGAGTCAGCGTGAAGATCTGTTAAAAATCCAATTCTAAGCTCATTTGATCCATGATTTCTTGATGGCAGCGGCAGAACCTCCGGCTCTTGATTCTCTTCAGTTTCAGCTTCATCCACTTCTTCTTGATTTACTTCCTCTTGCAATTCCTCTTCTCCTGGAAATTCCTCTGAAGCAATATTTTCTTCCGTGGATTCTTCAGGCAGGTCAATTGCAACGAGGTTCGATTCAATCTCCTGTGCTTGTGGTATGTCAATGGCAGGCTCACTTGAAATATTTTCAAAAGATTCTTTTTTTGTTGAAAAAATTTTTGTTTTTTTTGCAAATACAAAAACACCGATGCCAAACGCAAAAATCAATAAGACCAGCGCAAAAATTGCAATCCTTTTTTGATAAAGTATTAGAAAATTTTTCATAGTGCTTAAATAATAGCAGTAAAATCAAAATCTATAAAGGGTTTCCTAAATTCAGCGAATTCAAATCCCAAAATCCATTCTTTTTTTAAAATCAAACTAAATTTCTTGATTATTTGACAACCTAAAAAACTGGGTATATAATTTTCGTATAAAGTTATGAAAAAAGCAATTTTTTGCCAATTGAATAATAATCAAAATAATAACTGGTTTTCACAACTGGCTTTTTGAGCTTTATTTTAAATAAAATAGCATCCATCAAGAAGTCGGTTACAAGAAACCGGTTTTTTATTTTTTCAAAGGGCATTTTTCACAGTGAAAAGCCCCCAAATTCTCTAAAGGAGAGAAGTCATGAAAGAATCCACAACTATCACTGAGCAGCTGAATTTTGGAATGTCAAAAGAGAAAAAACCTGCAAAACCTTCGGGAGAATATCTCGAGAAATATGGGGTTATTGATTACATGACAGGAGTTGCAGAAACTCAACCAAAATTCCGTCCTACGCCTATGCCTGTTGAATGCATCCCCGTGTAACACACGTGGATCAAAAAACCCGCCACCTACGTCACAATTGTAGGGGCGGGACATTTTTTTATTCTCTACTTGAAAAGATTTCGAAACCAACCTCTGATACTAAACTTATTCTTCTGGTTATCCATAAATTCCAATTGCGCTTCAATTATTTTTTGTCTTTCCTTAACTTTCTCAATCAAAGCACTTTCCTCGGCTTCATCTAGCTGAAAATTATTAATACCGCCTTGAATTTCATCCAATTGTCTCTCGCTATTTTCTAAAATTATCTCCATATTTTTCAATTCCGCATCTCTCACACCAAAAACAAAAAGTGAAAATTTACTTCTCAATCTCATTTCATTCATCACTTGCGCCACACTGTTTGTGATGTCATTATACATTCCCAATTTCAACTTCAACTCTTCAATTTTTCTCAGCCTCTCTTCCTCCTTTTTTCTTTCTTTTTCTTTGATTCGCTCCATTTCCAATCTTTCTTCCTCTGAAATCTCATTCTTCCCTTCACCATCTTCATCTTCTACAAACCCACTTTCCACAATATTATTCTCACTTTCTTCCTCCTTCTTTTTCTCAGAAAGCATGCAAAAATTATTAATAGACTTTATTTTATTTGAATAAATATCATTCTCCTTCATTTCAATTAACCTCTCCCAATATCCTACAAATCCAAGCCCTTTTCCATGTGGAACATTGCAATCAATCCCATACTTATTATTCCCGCTAATACTGTTTTCACTAACAACGACTTTCCCATCACCACTTAAGCTGGGATAGTATTGAAAAGCGATACCATTGGCTCCATTATTTTTAATCTTATTTCCAGACACTATCAAATCAACTTTTTCTCCAATAATTTCTACTCCGCTTTCCCCGTTATCTTCAATGTTATTATTAATAATGCTTCCACTAACATTTGATCTCACATCAATTCCTTCCTCACCATTTCCCATCACCTGATTATTGGCAATATACACGCTTCGCCCTCTTTCAATATACATTCCCTTTCCTTCTCCATTCTTTATTCTTGAGTCAACAATACTCACCTTCCCGCTACCTGCCAAAAGGATAATTCCCGTCCCCTCGAAGTTTCTCACAACACAATTTTCAATTTGCACATCAGCATCTCCAAAAATAATTAATGGATCTTTTTTTACAGACACTGTTAATGTATCAAGTCTTGTATTATTTCCCATGGTCACATCACCAATAATCACCACACTGACTTCATTCTCTCCATAAAGTTTGATTGAATTTTTCAAATCAACATCTTCTTCATAGTTTCCTTTCATCAAAAAAACAGAGGCAGACTTTCCTGCCTCTTCTAGAGCATCTGCTATTTTCCTAAATGGACTTGCCTTACTTCCATCTCCTCCTGAGGAGGCAGATGCATCCACATAAAAATCATATTCTTTCGCATAGGAAAGAAATGGAACACATAGGAAAAACAAAACTATGACCAGAAATTTAAACCTCATCTTCAAAAGTATTTTAGAAATATATAACTATAAATCATTTTTATTATTACACTAAGTATAACTCCTCCACCACCACATTGTAAAGAAAAAAATCAGGGCATTCCGCAACTGCGAAATGCCCTTTAGGTCATGGGTATTATAGGAAATATTATTTATGAAAATATCAATTCGAGTTTCTCAAGGGCAATGGTATTACCCCCTACTATAATCTGCGGGGATACACCACTTTTCTGGTTACTTTCGCTTCCAGAAACAATCACTTCTTTCCTTCGCATGTTTCCAGCAGTTCCTGAAAACCATAAAATTTCTCCGTTATCTGTATCCTCCATAATTAAATGAAGAACTCTCTTACCAGGTTGTCCGTGTAGCGACACAGGTCGGATATTAGAAGTAACATGACTTGAATTCATCAGATATACTCCCGTATTCACTCTTGAAATTTTTATAAGATTTTGCAATCCTTGCATTTTCAACTCCCCAGTTGAAAAGATTTATAAGTAACACATGCCAGACCCATTTCCGACACGTTAGACCATCATAGCACATTTCAAGGCTCCTGTCAAGACCATGTACAAGATGAGTACATAGGTAACACTTTTGATATTTTCATGGGTGTCTCATAATTGAGTGTTTGATGAGGCCTATGAAAGTTGTATTCAATCAACCATTCAGTTAGATTTCGATTGAATATATC
>Ga0224510_10000538_pt1 | contig 28625 bp, 25 predicted proteins | sample SF_May12_sed_USG_FD_170161 | JGI IMG/M metagenome (GOLD analysis project Ga0224510, IMG submission 170161) | Sediment microbial communities from San Francisco Bay, California, United States - SF_May12_sed_USGS_4_1 | ecosystem: Environmental > Aquatic > Marine > Sediment | place: USA: California... | reverse complement strand
TTCTTCGTTTTCGGCGGATTCCTGATCTTCCTCGGTTACCTGCTCGGTGGCATTTTGCTGTGCCTGACGATCATCGGCATTCCGTTCGGCTTCATGTGCTTCAGGCTCGCCGGTGGGGTGCTCGCGCCATTTGGCCGCGAGGTCCGGGAAACCGAACCGCCGGGCGGAGCGGTCGCACTGATCATGAATATCCTCTGGATCATCCTCCCCGGGCTGGAACTCGCCATCATGCACCTGTTGCTTGCCTTGTTCTTTGCGCTCACCATTATCGGCATTCCCATCGCCGCACAGCACATGAAGCTCGTGCCGCTGGCGCTGTTGCCGTTTGGGCACGTGATGAGAGACGTGTAAGGAGAATCCCTTGAGCGACAACGTATTTGAAGATGCACTGACGCGCATTCGTGCCTGCGCCAACACTGCAGGCGTTTCGGAGGAAGTCATCGAGTCGCTGATGCATCCCATGGCCCTGCTGCGCGCGAGTCTCCCGGTGCGCATGGACGACGGTTCGACGCGCTATTTCACCGGCTATCGATGCCGCTACAACAGCACGCTGGGCCCGACCAAGGGCGGCATCCGCTTTCATCCGGGCGTGAACCGCGACGAGATCCAGGCGCTGGCGCTCTGGATGACCATCAAGTGCGCGGTCGCCGGCCTGCCCTACGGCGGTGGCAAAGGCGGCGTCATTGTCGATCCGAAGCTGCTCTCGCCGATGGAACTGGAACGCCTGTCGCGTGCCTACATCCGCGCCATGGCCGATGTCATCGGACCGCACACCGACATCCCCGCCCCGGATGTTTACACCAACGCCCGCATCATGGGCTGGATGCTGGACGAGTACGAGGCCATCAAGCGGGCCAAGATGCCAGCGGTGATTACGGGCAAGCCCGTGAGCCTCGGCGGCAGCCTGGGCCGTGACGATGCCACGGGTCGCGGCGCCTGGATCTGCGTACGCGAACTGGCGCGACGCGAAAAGCTTGAACCCGCAGAAACGACTGTCGCGGTGCAGGGCTTCGGCAATGGCGGCTATCACGTGGCGCGCTTGCTGCAGGAAGCCGGCTACCGCATCGTGGCGATCAGCGATTCGAAGGGCGGCATTTACTCGACGCGGGGATTCGATGTCAGCAGCATCTTCGAGGAGAAGCAGCGCTCGCGGCAGGTTCGCGCGGTTTATTGTGACGGCTCCGTCTGCGAGCTGGTCGAGCACGAAACCATCAGCAACGAAGAACTGCTCACGCTGGATGTCGATATACTGATACCGGCCGCGCTCGAAGGGCAGATTACCGAGAAGAACGCGGCGGATATCAAAGCCAGTTACATTGTCGAAGTCGCCAACGGGCCGCTCACCAGTGCCGCGGACGAGATTCTCGACCAGCGCGGCACGACCATCGTGCCGGATGTGCTCGCCAACGCGGGCGGCGTGACGGTCAGCTACTTCGAATGGGCGCAGAACCTGCAGGGCTGGTCCTGGGAGCTCGAGGAAATTCACAGGCGCCTGGACTTCGTCATGTCGAAAGCGTTCAGCACCATCTGGGATTTCGCGGCCGAGAACCATCTCAGTCTTCGCGCCGCTGCGTATGCCACCGCGGTGCGGCGTATCAGTGAGGCGGTGGAAGCGCACGGGACGCGGGATTATTTTTCGCACTAGGGGCCGGGATCCGCTTCACATGGCGTCCTCCTACTTAACTTTCGGTCGTGGCGATTGAATTCAGTGGATATCGTCTACCAGCTCCGGCCGGTTGCGGCCAAGCCATGTCGTTAAGCGATCCAGCAGATCACCGGCCGCGGCAGTGCACGCGGCCACCGAGACTTCATCGACATCATCGCCGGCGTAGTCAATGGCATTGCGTTTGATGCGAAATGTTTCGAGGAGCAACATGTGATTCCGATCCAGTTCGATTGTGTGTACGAGCGACTGGATCATTGTCTGGTGATGCCCCGGTTTGCTTCTGGCGGGACGGAAGCCATTTGCCCAAAGCGCGATCATGCTTAGCTGCGTAATGGCTCGATAGGCAGCATCCAAACGCGTTTCCGAGCTGATGGATACTTGCTTCGCGTCTGCGATGCTGCGTTCAGCTGAATTTAGCATTCGGCGCACCTGCGCCGCATTCGTCTCATGCTTGTCGAGTTGCCCTGTCTTTAACAAGTTTTGCAAGCTCATCCTGGTTCGCCGCTATGAACAGCTTTGGTTCGCTCAATACACGAACCACGAACCGGTCTTTCCTTTTCGACAGGCTCGAAAACTTCCTGGTTGTCATGACCACGGGGTTGATCTCCCGTCGAAGCGTTTCCCGTGCCGAATCCAAGGCCTTCACGACTTCCAGCATTGATACGTCGCCGAGAACGCAGATATCGAGGTCACTGCCGGCGCTCTGACGACCGCTCGCCAGGGATCCGAAGACAAAGGCGATGTCTATGCTGTCAGCAATGCCCTCCAGCGCAGCTTGCAGCACCTGTACCAGGCCCATCGTCTTGCGGAAGATCGCGCCGAGTTCTTCGTATATTGGACTACCGGCGTTCGCCTGGTAGAAGACCTGATTTCCGAGCTTTTCACGCAATAACAGTCCTGCATCGGCCATCGCTGTGAGTTCGCGATGCAGTGATCCGGCAGAGACTTTGGTCAACCGTGCAAGTTCACGAACGTGAAACTGCTCGTCCGGGTGCAAAAAGAGGGTCGCCAATACCTGGCGCCGATAGGGACTGAACATGAAGTCGATTGGCTGTTTGGCCACGATGACAGATATCCGTTCTCAGATTCGCTACGATTGTAGCGACTTTGAGAACAACTTCAAGGCTTGGCCAGAATCACACTCCTTGGCACAGCCGCGTTAATCGCACTCGAAGTCATCTGCCCCCAGCGGCCGGCATTGCGGCGCGAATTCGGCGAACTCGGTGTGAAGATCGCTGAGGACGTCGAGCTTCATTGCAAAAGAACAAAAAAATTAGCCTGGTGTGAACAACGCCGACACCGCCATCTGCCAGTCCATGCGCTCACCGGCGTACCACTTCGCGTTGCAGCCCTCGTTGCCGTCGATCGTTTCGAAGAACTCCTTATCCAACCAACGCTGCAATTCGTGCTCGCTCGCGACTTTCGGCATACCAGTCCATGCGGGTAACGTCTGTTGTCCTTGATCCTTGAAATAAACTTCGCCGCTCGCTGACTTCTCGCAGGCAAACCCGCCCTCGTGCACGAGGTGATGGTGGTGCCGGCAGAGCAAAACCAGGTTATTGAGGCTTGTTTCACCGCCGTCAGCCCAGTGCTTGATGTGATGACCGTCGACGAATCGGGTGTTGGTACAGCCCGGGAAGCGGCAACCGCCGTCGCGATTGCGCAACGCACGTCGCATCGCTGGCGGAATCGAGCGCGATCGGCGCCCGATCGAGAGCGGCTCGCCGTTTTCGTCTTCGCGGAGATGCACCACCGTGCTGTCGCAGCCGATTCGCCGCGACGTTTCCGCGGTAACGTGGGGACCGTCCTCGATCTCGGACGTTTCCGCGGTAACGTGCACGACCACCTGGTAGCGGTCGGCGGTGGAGCCGGAGGATTCATCGTTGTTCATATAGGTCTCGGCGATGTTGGCCAGGGCATCGGCGCGGCGGGCGGCGATGGGCGTGTCGCCCGCATGGCGGCCTCCCACAGAGCCTTCCCCAAAATCTTTCTCCATCGCCATCTCGAGCGCTTTGACGATCAACGCTCCCTGCTCGGCCGGCAGGCGCGCCTTGATCACGAGGCAACCGTCGTGATCGTAGTAGTGGCTGAGTTCGCGGTCGCGATACTGCTCCTCGGCCAACACCGCATCCTGCACCCGCTTGGCACTGCGGTACTTGGAGACGAGCTTTTCGACATGATGCGCCGTGCCGTGCGTGGCGATCATCATCAAATACTCTTCATTGCCCGCATCGGCGATGCGCGTCATCGCGCGGACCTTGGAGTAGCTGATCTCGCCTTTGGCGAGGCCGGCCTCGATCCTCGGCAGGTCGGCCAGGGCCCTCGCCACCCGCACTTTCTCCCGTGCCGCATTCATGCCGATGCCGCACTTGAAATTGAGCCAGTGGGCGCAGGAGCAAAACCCCTGCTCGGCCCAGCATTCTTTTGCATCAAATTCGCGAATCAACTTGAGCAAACGGGCCTCGGCGGCATACAGGTAGCTGCAAAGTTCGGCGATTTCCTTGCCCAGGCGCTCGGCTTCAATGTGGGCCGGACGGACGGCTGGAATTGGGCTGATAGTGGCGGTTTGCACGGTTCCCTCCGGTGCATTTGACGATACTGTGAATTTGTACAGTATACGCCCAAGCCACTGAATTATCTAGCGAAAAGTCGCGTTTTTTCCGGTGAAGTCGCCGGCATGGCCGCCTCCCACAACAGTGGCTCCAACCTTGCCATCATCAATGGACAGGGTTGCGAGCGTTGAAACCGGGCTATCCTCGACCTCGATATCGCTAACCGTCCGCAGCGTCACGGCAATCTTGTTCTGGTCAAACTCGAGCAAGGTATAACCGCGGTAGCGGTTGTCGAAATACTGCAGGCCCGGATTTTCATCCCGCCGCCCGTTTACGTCATCGTAGCGCTCGCTGCCGCCGCCCGATGCGGTGACCGACGTCGTCACAATTTCCGTGAGCTTTGTTCCGACGGTACCCGCGTAGTACGCATGAATGTTGCCGCCAAGCGTCACGCAGTTTCGCAGTTCGTGCTGCTCGATGTGCTGCAGAATGCGATCGCGATTCGCCGCATAATTGTCCCAGCCATCTGTTTCGAAATTGACTTCCGGTCCGGCCTTTCGATCGAACGGTGCCATGACCGTGGTTTGCACCAGGCCATTCCATTTACAGCCGGCGCTGCCAAAATTCTTGTACAACCACTGTTCCTGGGTCTCGCCGAGCATCGATCGCGCCGGGTTATGCGCGTCGGCACAATCGGCAAACCCCATGCTCTTGTTTTCGATGCACACGGGCGTATCGCGATAGGAGCGCACGTCGAGACAGCTAAGCTCCAGCAGATTGCCGATGACCTGGCGCTCATAAAATACCGGGCGCTCGCGATCCCGGCCTGGAAGTGCTGCGCGCAATGGCATGTGCTCGAGAAAGGCTTTCGTGGCTGCACTGCGTCGCAGCTTGTATTCGCTGTCCGACATCGCCGCATTACGGCTCGATGGCAGGTAATGGTTCGGGCCTGAGTCGTTGACGACTTCGTGGTCGTCCCAGAGAACGATCCAGGGAAATTGCGCATGCGCCTCACGCAAGGCCGCGTCCTGCCGGTATTGCGCGTACAGGCTGCGGTAGTCCGCAAGCGTTCGCGCCTCCGGCGACACCGGGTATGGCCGCAAAGTGCCCGACGGGGCTTCGTAAATGTAATCGCCGTTGTGAATGACGAGGTCGGGCTGCCGGACGACGAGGTCCCGGAGCGCTGAGAAATATCCCAGCGAATATTCCATGCACGAAGTCAATGCGATTGTAAATTTGTCGAGGTCAGTGCCGGGCCGCGGCAGTGTTTTTGTGCGCCCGATCGGGCTCGATGCCCCTGAGGCTTCGAACTGGTAGTAGTAGACCGTGTTCGGCCGCAGCTTCGTCGGCTCGACATGCACACAGTGCGCGTTGCCGGGCTGCGCCATCACCTGCCCGGTTTGCACCACCTGGGTCAGCGCTGCGTCGCTCGCGATGACCCAGTCGACGCCGAGCTCATCGACGAGCGTGCCGTCGTTTAAAGGCTCCGGTGCGAGCCGTGTCCAGAGCACGACGCTGCTTGCAGTCGGATCGCCCGAGGCGACGCCGAGCGTAAACGGATAGCGGCGCGGCACCGGCTCACCCGCCTGGCAACCCGCGAAAGCGAGCAGGCTTGCATTGCAAACGAACTGCCTGCGGGTCAGCACTAGTGTGAGTAGGTCAGGTTCAGGCCGTAGGTGCGCGGCGGCCCGAAGTACTCGGCAATCGCCCCGGACGTACCACGAATCCTGACGAAATCCTCATCCGACAGATTTCGGCCCCAGAGCATCACGCGCCATTTTTCGTCCGCCCAGGCATAGCCGATGCGCGCATTGAACAGCCCGTAACTGTCGATCAGGAACTCCGGCACGTTGCTCGCGCCCGTGAAGTACTCGTCCTGCCAGGTATAACTGATGCCAGCCAGCACGGATCCGTTGGCGACGGCATTTTCATAATCGATGGCCAGTGAAAAACTGCCCTCGGGTGCCGTCTGCAGTTTATTGCCGCTGAAATCATCGCCGCCGGGAATGACGAATTCATCGTACTCGGCGTCGAGTTTCGAGTAGGTCGCCGAGACCGACAGGGCCTCGGTTGCCAGCCAGCTTAGTTCAAGCTCCGCTCCCGTCATGCTCGCTTTCGCGGCATTGAAGATGCTGAAGAACGAACCCGGCAACAAATAGCCTTCCTGCTTGTCCTTGTATTCCTGGTCGAAAAGCGTGAGATTCGCGATCACGCGCCCGTCTTGCCACGAGGTTTTCGCACCGAGTTCGTAGGCCGTGATCGTTTCGGGTTTGAAGCCCAGTTCGATCGCCGCAATGTTGTTGGTTTCAGTGTTAAAGCCGCCTGCCGTGAAGCCTTCGGTGCGGCTCGCGAACAGTGTCACATCCTCGTTTGGGAACCAGGAGAGCGTGATGCGCGGCGTGAATTCGGAGAAGTCCGAACTCGGGTTGGTGATGAAACTGTTGGCGGCGTTCAGGTTGTCGACGAAGTCCACGGTCACATCTTTGTCTTCCGAGGTGTAGCGGCCGCCAATGCCAATGTCGAACTTGTCGTTGATATGAAACGTAGCACTCGCGTAGGCCGCGACGCTTTCTGTTTTCGCGGTCACAAAGAAATCGCGGTTGGCGAACTGTGCATTACCGTTCGCGCCGAGCAGCAGGTCGCCGAGGTAGCGATCCGTATCCTCATCGTAGTAGTAGACACCGGCGACGAAGTCGAAGCCGTCGTATTCCCGGCTGACGAAGCGGATTTCTTGCGAGAACGAGTTCGGCTTATCGACATCGTCTTTGAGGAACTGCGTGGAGACCGAGGGCAGCGTGACATCGGCAGCACCGAGGCTGTAATAATCGTGCGAGTCCGATTGCCGATAAGCGGTAATTGACTGCACGGTGCCCGATCCCAGCGACCAGTCGATGTGTGCCGACACGCCGGAGATGTCGCGATCGTAGGTCTGCGGCACGCGCAGCTCCGTAGTGCGAATGTTGCCGTCGTCGCCGGTCGTATCGAGACCATTACTGCTCGAGACGAAGCTATAGCCCTTGCCGCCATTCTCGTCTTTCGCATAGTCCGCGAGCAGCCGGATCTCGAGGTCTTCGTTTGGCGCGAACAAAAGCGCGGCGCGCAGGTTGAAAGAATCGAGATCTTCGACGTCGAGTCCGTTGAAGCGGTCCACCGAATATCCGTCACGCGTTTTCTGCGAAACGCTGAGCTTGGCCGCAACCCGGTCCGAGAGCGGCCCCGAGGCAAATGCCGAGATCTCGCGAAGATTGTAGTCGCCCACCCCGGCCTGGACCTTGAGGCGGCTATCGTCCAGCGACGGCTCCGAGGTATAGACCTGTATGGCGCCGGCCGTCACATTTCGCCCGAACAGCGTGCCCTGTGGGCCGCGCAGTACCGACACCTGGCGGATATCAAACAGTTCAAAGGCCGCGGCCGAGTAGCGCGGTATAAACACGTCATCGATAAAGATGCCGACGGGCTTGCTGGCGCCGGCCTGGGTGAAGGTATTCATCGCGCCGCGAACCGAGTAGCTGGGTGAGGAGTTGTTGAAATAGGACGAAGCGAAGCCCGGCGTGAAGCGCGCGATGTCGTCGATCTCGAATAAGCGGTTGTTCTCCAGCATGGCGGCACCGAAGATGGTGCCGGTTACCGGAATGTCCTGGAAGTTTTCCTCGCGTATCTGTGCCGTTACCACGATTTCGTCGATGACGAGCTCTTGCGGTGCCTGTGCATTCGCCAATGGAGCGCCGAATATCGCAGTCAGTGCGGCGCCAAACCCTGTCTTGTTTTTCACGTTCATGCCTTGCTCCCCGATCAGTGCATCACTCCTGGTAATTGCCGTGAGTGCGCCCTGCTCGTTGAACACCGGCTGCAGTCCCGTTCCCGCTAACAGCCGGGTCACGGCCACATCGACCGGGTAACGACCGACGAGCCGGTTGGCGGTTTCCGTACGCACATCGTCGTAGGGAAATATCAACGTCTGGTCAGCCTGTTCAGCAAACTGGGTGAGCGAAACATCCGCTCGTTGTCTGGGAATGTCGAAATCGAACTCTTTTGGCGTAGCTTCTTCTGCATTGCTGGCGCACGAAAGCAGGCCTAGCAACACCGAAGCTGTAATCCACCGAATCGCGTGACGACGCTCCGCAACAACGCGCACCACGAGCGCGTGTTGCATAGACGAATCAGCGATTAATTTCCGCCATTGGGTCGGAAGCATGGCGACAATAGTGCAGCGCGCCTCAGTCGCCACTCAAGGCAATCTTGTCGTCGGCGACCCACTCGTAGGAGATGTTGAAGTTCTGTCGCAATGCGGCCAGCAGTCCCTCGACGTCACCCGCCTTGAACAAACCGGCGACGCGGACTTTCTTCGACGCCTCGTCGAGGAAGATGAACTGTACTTCGGTGTAGCGCCCGACTTCGGACACCGCCTCCTCCAGCGATTCGCCGCGAAAGATCAGGTTACCTTCACGCCATGACAATTTGACGGCAATGTCATCGGTATCGATCGCATCGGCGGCGACCGGTTCGGCGGGGTCGTCGTCGGAATCGATCACGACCTCCTGCCCGGCCGCGACCGGTGTGGCGTTTTGCGTCAGCACCAGCGGCGCCTGTGGACTGCTGGTATCCGCGGGCCCTGCCATGATGCCAACCATGACCACGCCTTCGGTCACCACCAGTTCGATACGCTGCTCGCCCGTGATCTCGATATTGAATTCCGTGCCGACGGCCTGCACCACGCGGCCACCGACCAGCACACTCAAGGGGCGAGCGGTGTCGCGGGCCACGATGACATGCATTTCGCCGCGTTGCAGCTCCAGCAGGCGATTGGTGGCCGAGTAACTGACTGTCACGCGGCTGTTGGTATTGAGGACAATCCGTGTGCCATCGGCGAGATCGTGGCTGGCCTGCTCGCCGATCGCGGTCTCATATATATCAGGCGCCGCAGTGACGATAGCGACGGGCCGGTCCGGTTCGACGACGGGCGACATCCAGGTCAGCAGCGCTATTGCCATCAGCACCGAGGCCGCCATGGCCGCAGCGGGCCAGGCAAATCGCATCGAACGTCGCGGCGCATTGATGGCCGGCGGACAAATATCGGCCAACTTGGCAAGTGCATCCATCTGGTCCCAGAGCTGCGCCATTTTCATGAAGGTCGCGTGGTTGTCTTCGCTAGCGCAAAGCCAGGCCTGCAGTTCCTGCTGCTCGTTCCCGGACAGCCCCTTGTCCAGCTTCGCAATCCAGGCGCTCGCCTCGTCGTAGCTGGCGTTGCCGTTCGGCATTTCGTAAACGTTGTTCATTGGCGCTTTTGCTTCATATGCTGTTGTTCCATGTAATACGTGCAGCGCTTGATGCCCTCTGCGATGTGCTTTTCAACCGTGCTCTCGCTGATCTGCATGACTTTCGCGATTTCGCGCTGCGAATAGCCATAGACCTTGCGCAGCACAAACGCGCGGCGGCACTGGATGGGCAGGTAGCGGACGCCGTCACAAAACTGTGCGAACTCTTCGTCGGAGCAAGCCGTTCCCAGCGTGCTGTCGCCCAACAGGGAGTGCGCCTGCAGACCGCTCTCCTCCATTTCGTCAAAACTGTCGGCGAGGCGGGTCTCCGCTCTTTTCACGTGGTCAAGAGCCAGGTTCCTCGCGGTCTTGAACATGAACGACCGCGGCGACTCGATCCGGGTCTTGCCGCCAACCTGGCGGATCCGCAAATACGTCTCCTGGACAATGTCCTCGATTTCCTTGGGCGGCACGATGTGCTGCACGGCACGCGCCAGCCGGCCGCGTATGGCCATGAAGATGTTCGTAATATTGTCGTCTTCATGCATTGCATTGAACCCCATAGGGGTTATAGACGATTCGGGGGGTGGATTCCTCTAGTTGCATCAACGAGTCAGCCGGCGCAGGATCGCCAGCGCCTGGTTGAGATAGCCCGAACCAAACCGGTTCAGGTGATTAAGGACGTGGTAGAGCTGGTACAGCTCGAGACGCTCCGCGAGACGGTTGCCCCGGTCCTGTAACTCGCCTGAGTAACCGTTGCGCGCAGCCAGGTCGAGCTGAAACTGCAGGCGATGCGCGCGGAAGAATTCGACCCAATCGCGGGTCTGCGGATTGTGCTGCGGCGTCGGCCCGATCGTGTTGTCGCGGTGCCAACCGTACAAGTCCGCCGTGTGCCGGTGCAGCGCGGCGAGCGCTGCACCGAGCGTGGCCGCATCGCGTTCGCCGCCGCGCTTGAACTCGAGGTGCTCCATTTCGATGTAGGCGCCATCTGTGTCGGTGCCGACGGCGTAGACTTCGGGTACGCGGATGGCACCCGCCTTCTTTAATTCCGCCAGTCCTTCGGCTTCCGCTTCGAACATGGCCAGTGCGGACGGAGGGCCGTGCTTTTTGAAGTTGGTCGATGACATGGGGATCGGTATTGATGTCTCACGCGTTATTGGTATCGCCGCCCGTTATGCTCAAGCCATCCTGGCGTATGCCGCCCTTGTGGATCGTGGTGTGTCCAGTGAATCACGCCGCCCTGCGCGTTGGGCTCGTATTCGCCATAAAAGGATACCGTGTCCCCCTCTCTTAGCGATGACACGCGGGGAGCCAGATCGATATTGTGTGCAATCAGCAACGTTCGGCCAGAGCTGAGCCGCAGAATGAATCGTTGATGACGGCTGCCGTCGTTGTCGTCGGGCAAAACTCGGCTTACGGTACCGGTGCCACGGACCTGCTGGCCGGCTCGCCATGCCTCGCTCGCCTGGGTGAGCGGCGCATCGATCTGGCTCGACGTTGCATTGCGCGGCAAGCCCGGATCGACTTGATGGAAGTAGTAATACGCCGCCGAGACAACGATGACGAGCAGGAGAGCTTTTTTCATTGGCCAATCCTATTTCATAAAGACTGGTCGTGACAAAAGGGTTCGCCCCCTATTTCTTTTCAATAGAACCACGACTTTCGCCAGGCGAATAGCCGGCGCTGCTTGTAGCTCGGTTTACTCGAGTCGAAGTACCGCTTGGTCCAGCTGTCGCTATCGTCCAGCGTCGCGATGCTGCCGCCTCCCTCGAGATCCCAGCCGAACTTGATTGCGAGATAGCGGAAATAATGGTGATTAAACAGGCGCATGAATTCGCCGAGGTAGATATCGGCAACTCGGGTGTCGCCGCGGATGATCAGCATGTTCTCGTCGTTGCTCTTGACCGATGGCTCGCTGAAGTTGGCCGAACCCGACACGACGATCGGGTCGTCGGACAGCGCGTCGACGATCATGAACTTGGTATGCGCATGTCGAACATGTGTGTTGAGGTCGGTAATGCGCTCCCTGGTCCAGCGCACGAGCGCCTGTTGCTGCACGGCCGCTTCGTCCAGATAGGAGCCGACCGCAATCTTGACGTCGAAGTCGGTCGTCTCGATTTGCGCACCGCGCTTGTCGGTCTCCAGCAGCACGTAGCGTAAATGGTCCGCCGGCTGGCCAAGGCTTGCGGCCATGTCCGGATGCAGGCCGAACGCCGCGGTAATAAAGAAACTGGTCTTGGCGCGCGCTGCCTGGGTGACATACCAGTCCAGCATCGCGCGGTCCGAACGCGGAAAGAATACCGGCGTGATGCCCCGCGGTGGTTGCTCGGCCGGCTGCGGGCTGGCCGTCTCGTTGGCCGGGCGGATGACCGCATAGTCCGGGTCCTGCGCAAGTCGTTGCCAATAGTCGAAATACGCCTGTGCAACTGCGGGGTCGCGCACCAGGTGGCCGACATTGGACTGGCCGAACACGCCGCCCCAGGTGAAGTTCGTCGAACCGGTCCAAACCTGGATCGGCACATCATTTTTCAGCAGTACGATGAACTTGTTATGCGAGATTGCACTGTTTGTTTGCCGGCGGATCATGTGCGGCGTCAACCCCGCCTCGGCGGCTGCCGGTTCGGTGGATTCCCAGACCCGTTTGTTTTTCTTTTTGCCCGGCGGCGGTACGTGCAGCTTGCCGCGGCGGTCGTAAACGATCTGCACGTCGGCGCCCTTGTCGATGGCCTCGGCAAACGCGCCAAGCGCGTACGGGTAGTTGAATTCGTAAACCGATGCACGAAGCGCGAATTGCGGGTTCTTGGCCTGGCCGATGAAACCGAACATTGCCTCTTCCAGGCCGCGCGACAGCCACTCCCAGTACTCCGCATCCGGATCGTTGCGGTCCGGCGCGACATTGTTGAAACGTCGCGCGTAAGCCTGGCTCGCGGCGACGCCGCGATTGAAGTGCACCGCGTGCACACCTTTATCGACGGACTCCGTCGTGACAGTTACCGATACTTCGCGGCCGATGGCGAGATTCTTCGGCGAGCCATACATTGCACAAATCCGGTAGGTGTACTCGTAACCCGGCTTGGCGGTGAAATCACTCCACAGGAAAGTCTGGAACGGGTGCTCCAGCGATAATACGGACTGCCCGGGCACGGCGTCGAAGGTCGTTTCCTCGAACATCTTGAAACCGCGCAGCCAGTAGCGCTCGTCCTCGACGTGGTCGGTACGTTCGATGGCGAAACCGAGCAAACCCTTGGCTGCCGCCTTGGTGCAATCGAAGCCCAGCAGCACCACGTAGCTGCCTGCAATGGCGTGTACCGAGAGTCCGTTATTTACTGCTCCGAAACGCATAGCTAAGTCGCCCTGCTGGACACCTCCCGCCGCGTTGACTTCACTGTCGTGGCGAGAGCGCCTACGACGTTGAGTATTCGTCGCACCGAGTCGGTTGCAACGTCGATAGCGTGCAATCTCGCAAGCGCATTGTCCAACCGGGCATAAGCGTGGGCCGACGGGCTACGCACCGTCACCTCCGACGTCTTAAGGTGGGCCAGGAATATCTTGTTAATATCCAGCCGTTGCCCGAGTTCGGTGATCGCCTGCAGAATCTCGCCCTGCTCCGCGAAAGTCGCTTTTCCGTACGCCATTTGCAGTGTCGCGATGGCGCTCTGCAGACCGCCTATCGCACGCGTGATCTGCGCGATGGCTTCAGTTTTCGCCAGTTCCGGCATCGCTTACCCCCTTTTCTTCCAGTTGCTTCGCCATCGCTGCCGCTTCACGAATTCGCTCGTACAGGACTTTCGAGGCTTCGCTGTCCTGCGTCAGCGTCAAGAGTTTCGAACGTGTAGAACTGAGTTCCTGTTGTTTGCCAACCAGCGCGTCAAACCGCACTTCGTAGTTGCTTTGAATTTCCTTTTTCCGCTCGAGTTCGGCGTGTTTCTCATTGCGTGCGAAGATGTTTTCATCGCGCAGGAATTGCTGCAACACCGAAACCTCCAGCCCCTTGTCCCGGACGATGGCCCTGTCAGTCAGTTCGGTTATTCGATTGCGCGTTGCAACTCGCTGATCAACCCACGATTGCCGTTCTGCGGCGGCTTTAAGCGTCTCGCGAATGTCTTTGTAGAATATTTGCTCGGCTTCGATCTTGGCCGCCATTGATGCCTGGTAATTGTCGATTTCATCAACCACTAACAGCGCTGTTTCTTTGGCCGGATTCGCCGCACAGGCTGTTAGCGCGCACACCGCCAGCGCGCCCGCAATCCAGACCATGGGCTTTACTGCTGTCACAAGTCACCTGCAATTACGGCCAGCAATCCCGTATTCACAATCCTCAGCACGGAAGCGATTTCGTCAGTGGTGATGCCTCCCTCGGTAAACGCAGTGAGTCCTTGCAATCCGCTGGATATGAACTGTTCATAGCCCAGGGCCGCGATTCGCGATGACTCAATGGACCGCAGGTGCCGCATTAGGGCGATGTCGCGCCACGCGGCGACCTCCCGCTCCCGCAACTCGCCTTCCAGGGCGAAATAATTGGTGAGAATGACCAGCGTGTTTGTGAATTTGTCGCGCGCTCGTTTCGTATCGGCCTCGCAGCCCTCGCCATGAGTGGCACCGGCCGACCGGGCGAGACAGTCGAGTTGATGGTAGATGGTCGTATCCGCCGCAGGTTCGCCATAAACGTTGAAATGATTGTCGACGAGACTAGCCAGGTTGCGTTCCGCGAGATGGCGATCACGCAAGATCGCGGCCAATTCTTTCATCTGCCCGACTTCGCGCTGCAGTGTCTGCAGGTCGTAGTTGTAGGCCACGGCCGTCGTGCGCCGAAAGTTATCTCGCAGCTCGGTACGGATTGCCTCGAGCATTGACTCGTCCGTGGCAAGATAGGTAAGCACGTCGCTAACGGTGCAGTGTGCCGCGCTGCACAAATCCCGTTTCGCGGACGCCACAAACGCAGCCCTGAATTCATCCGAGACGTCGTGCCGTTTCAGCTCGTCAAGCTTGTCAGCGATGCTTACCTGGTCGCCGAGAGCCCGCAGCCTGTCTACACCTTCGCCATCGAGCATGTGTTCCACGCTCTCCAGCTTCACCAGGTCCAGGTGCTCTGATTTCCTGAGGAGATCCGTTATCGCGTGCAGCCGCGTACTCAGGTTCTGGTCGTCACCCAGGGCGGCAATCGCAAGATCTTCGACGCCCCCAAGATCGGCGTCTACGTCCACGAGTACTGCATTCAGGTTCGTCAGCGGCCCCGTCAGTCCGGCCGTCAATTCGCCAAATCCGAAGTACTCACTAAGCCGGGACGCTAATTCTCTTTTCACCTCCGGAGGAAAGTCTTCCGGGAACTCCAGGCTCAGTTCCGCGATGATGACATCCCGCAGCTCGGCCGGCAGCGCGCGCACGGAATCGACCAACTGCATATCCTCTCGAATTTGCTCAATTGCGCCGCGTACCGTTTCAAGAATCCTGCTGCGCTCCTGCGGCATCGGGTTGATGACGGGCTCCAGCAATTCGTCGAGATTTGCCTCGAGGCGCTGCAACCGCTCTTCCTTGCGCGCCTCGAGATTGGACTCCAGTGTGGCCACATCATTTTCAATTTTGACAATAGCAGCACGGAGATTGGACTCAAGCTCGAGTGGCGCTGTCTCGGTAACAGGCACGAACGCCGATATCTCGTCGCGTAGTGTCGCTATTTCCTTGAGTAATCGATCAGTCTGGCCGGCAACGTAGGCAATCTTTTGCTCCGTTGACTGGTCGTGCAACAGGCCAAGGTTAATTGCGGACAGGTTTACGCCGAATTTCGCCCCGTCCTCAACTGTCCAGCACAGACCGTTGCCGCAGTCCATTACGTCCTGCCAGGTGAGTCCCTCAATATTCTGCAGTTGGCCTTCAAAACGCTGTTCCGCCGATTTCGCCAATAACGCTTTTTCTGCCACGGATGACGCTTCCACGTTGCGCGCCATGGTCTGCCAAAGGTCCTGGTTCCTGGCCAGGTTGAATGATGCTTCGGCTTCGGCCGCCGCGGCGGCCTGGGCGGGGTCGTGCAGGTGGATGTCCTGCAGGCCGGCGCAGGCGCCGAGGTACCCGGCGAGCGCCGTTATTGTCAGTCGACCTCTTATTGTTCTTATATACATATCGGCGGCGGTGCTTGCGCGATGTGGTCATTCATGCACAATAGTAGCCGATTCTCGGCGGAGGACAACTCGTGCCAGATCTTAACTTCGGCTTGCTGGACCTGATCGGCGAGCGACTGGACAAGCACAAGGACAAACTCGGTCCGCTACATCGCCCGCTCGTGCTCTTGTTCGGTGCAATCCTGTTTGTCGCATTCCTGGCACTGCTGATCGGTGCGCCCATCCTCTGGCTGGACGATTTCGTTTACATCGCCGTGCTGCAAGTGTGCCTTATCGCAGCATTCTTCATGTTGCTGCTGACGATTCCGCTGAACGTCTACGACCGGTTTGTCTTCTGCATGGCGTTGTTCCTGATTCTCGCGGCCGCGCCGATCATGGTGACCGTCAGCTTCTTTCTCGGCAACATGGATCCAGCAGATCCGGCGGCATTCGCTGATGCAATTTCTCAGGCAAAGCCGGAAATCTTCATGTACGCGCTGTTACGCGGACTCGGGCAGATGGCGTGGTCGCTGCCGATGTTGTTCCTGTTCTTTACATTCTTTCCGCGTATCCGGAGCAAGGGAGCGAAGCATATCCGGGCCAGGCTGTCGCTGACCGTCTGGGCCGCCGTCGCAATGCACACCATTGCGGCATCGCTGCATGTGTGGCTGGGCGGCACGACGAAAGCTTTCAAGACCGTCGAAGCCGCTGTTCCGGCGCTTGCATCCGGCATTGACCAGTACCAGCTCGGTTTCCTGGTCTTTCAATCGCTGTACCTGCTGCTGGGCTACGCCACGATCTTTGCAGCACGCCGCTGGTATAACGGCGATGACAATCGCTGGCTCGGTCTCGTCGTCGCCGGCATGGTAGCGGTGCAATTCTGTTACATGATCGCAAGCTACAACAACCGCCAGATCGACCTGCGCTACCCGGCGGCGAGAACGACGGCCAATTACGTTGAGACGTGGAAGACCCGGGGCGGCGATCAGTACGTGTTCACGGTGCCGAGGCCGAATACGATCAGCCCGGTCAAGTTTGCAGCCTTCAGGGCCTACGCAGTATGTGACGTCCCCGAGTCGCTGAAGTTTTCGCTCAAGGTTGCGAACGCCGACGAGTTTCTCGAACAATTTGTCGAAAGTTCGCTGGCGAACGTGCCGGCCGCGCAGACGTTTTGCCAGCCGGCTAACTAAGGCGCTTGAGCATATCCCTCTTCGCGCTCGATGATCTCGGGAAGCTAATCGCCGTCTTGACGCTGCTCCTCAGCTGAATCACCGACACGTGAATTTTCGGTCCACCGCCTGTTTTGATTCCATGAGCTGGGCTTCAACGTAACAATCGCGTAGCCTATCGCCACTTTTTCGAATGACCTGAAGGCCCCATCCACATGTTAAAAATATCCAATCTGCCGGTACTCCTGGTTCTGCTGTTGCTCGCTGCATGCCAGGGACAAGACGCGGACACGACCCCTGCCGCCGACGTCTCCCAGCCCGAAACAACCGAAAACACCGAGATGACCGAGATGGTCGGCTATCTCACCGCCCAGCGCGGTAACTTTGCGTCCCTCGAGTTGGATCAGGAGGCTATCGCCGCTGTTGCCGACGGAGTGCAACAGGGCTTGAGCGGAACTATGAAGATGGAGGATCAGGACCAGGCCGCCATGCAGGGGGCCTTTGGCCAGGCGCAAGCCAGGGCGGAAGCGCTGCAAGCCGGAGCCGGGGAGATCCCAGCGATTGATTCCGAGGCCTTGCGAGCGATCGGGCTCTTTATGGTCACTCAAACCGGTCTTAAGCAGCTCGGTTTTGGCGCGGACGATGCTGCCGCCATTACCAATGGCTTCATCGCAGGCGCAAGCGCCACCGAGATCGATCCTGCTATGGAGGCGAAGATGCCCGCTTTTGAGGCTTTCATGAATGATCGCATGGCCGCGGCGCAAGCCGTCGCCGCTGCGGCGGCTGAGGTGGCCGCCGTTGAAAACATTGCTGCCGGGAAGGCCTTTTTCGTGAAACTCGCTGAAGACGCCGATGTTGAGATGAGCGAGTCGGGGTTGCACTACAAAGTGCTCGACCCCGGCAAGGGTACCAAACCGAGCCTTACGGATAGCGTGCTCGTGCACTACAAGGGCACCTTGATCGACGGCACCCAGTTCGACAGCTCCTACGATCGCGGCGCCCCGGCAACGTTCCGACTCAACCAGGTCGTGAAGGGGTTTGGCGAGGGCCTGACGAAAATCGGTGCCGGCGGAAAGATCATCCTCTACATGCCGAGCGATCTCGGCTACGGCAATTCACCGCGGCCTGGCGGCGTGATCAAGCCTGGCGATAGTCTGATTTTTGAGTGTGAGTTGCTTGAGGTTAATCCGGGTTAGGGGGCCTTTGATCTTTGCTCCTGCATCCGCCTCTTTCAGAATCGATACGATCTGGCCCTCGGTAAATCGACTTCGTTTCATTGTCATCTCCTAGCAGAAATATCCTGCCAGAAAACTACAATTTCAGCCCGTGTCAGATAGGGGGAAGCTTACGACTGTTCTGATTCGATTGGATAACTCGTTTTCGCGCCCTGATCAGCGCCTGCCGGCCACTCGACAGGAACCCAGATTTCATTGCGACGCAGGAACCACGGCTTGAACGGACTGTCGTAACGCGCCCACTCGACATCACCGCTGACGTTGATACCGTCGGTGGCCAGCGCGTCCAGAAGGTAACGCTTGTTTTCGGCGAACTTCGATTCGCTCCAGCCTCCGGAATACTTGCGAACAGCAAGAACGCGCGCCGGTCTCTCGAGCAAGCGAATTCGTTCGTCATTCGGGCGGGGCAGCATTTCCAGCGTGTACTTGCGCTCCATGACGAATGCAAAGGTAGTCGTGCTCTGATCGTTACGTGTGCCCGATATTACGGGTGCCGTCATCGCCATCTTTTCGCTGGGTGGATTTGCTCGAGCTTCTACAGGCGCCGTCATCGCCATCTTTTCGCTTTTCTGATTATCGCCGAAGATATAGCCAGCGAGTATGCGGAATGCTTGACCGTCCGACCCCTCACCTGCCACATCTACTTCCGCGACGAGGTAGGGCGCATAGCGGCGAACTTCGTACGCATCGTATTCGGCCAGAACATCGAACTCCGGCTCTTCAATCGCCATAGCTAATGGTCCCAGGGTTAGCAGAGAAAACGCGGATAGCAGGATTCTAGTTTTCAATTCGTTTACCGTCCCAGGCGAAGACTACACCGCTGTCCTCCCGACAGACGTTGTCGAGCACTGTAACAAGATGGCCGACGGATGTTTCGGGAGAGAAGAGTTTTTCCGCCGGTGTGCTTTTCGAGTAAGGCCATCCCAATGCCGCCGCTTGCGCCCACCACAGCGATGCGAATGCTGGGTGTAAATGATTCAAGTGTGTTCATCGTCAGGAGCGCGGCACGTCCTTGTGCCAGCACAGGGGATCGCCGCTAGTTAATTGGGAAGAATAACGGCATCGATTACATGGATGACACCGTTGCTCGCTGCTATGTCCGTCTTTACAACATTGGCATTGTCGATTCGTACGCCACCGTCTACGACGGCAATCGTTACATCAGAGCCGTTTACGGTTGTAGCACGGGTCAACTTGACAACATCCACGGCGTACACTTTTCCAGGTACGACGTGGTAGGTCAGAACTGCGACCAGCTGATCGCGATTCTCGGGCTTCAGCAGGTTCTCGACCGTACCTTCAGGCAGCTTGGCGAACGCCGCATCGGTCGGGGCAAAAACAGTAAAGGGACCTTCGCCCTTCAGCGTAGCAACGAGGTCGGCAGCGGTCAGTGCGGCAGCCAGCGTGTTGAACTGCCCTGCGCCGACAGCCGTATCAACGATATCGAGTGTCTTTGTTGCAGCTGTTTCGTGGTGCTCGGCGTTCGCGACAACAGCGAACAGGCACAACGAGAATACGGCCCAGAATGAGGCGCGGTTGGAGAATGTGAATGTCATTTGCTTATCCTTTTGATTCAGTGGTTTCGGAGTACGTCGCCATCCTACGGATAAGCCAGCGCGCAATGGTGTCGATTCTGTATGCATCTGTATCCAGATGTTTCAGCTTACTTGTCGAGGTGCTCCAGGCTCGCGACGGCGAACGAAGTCAGCTCTCTGCCGATGAGCGATCTCAGAACCGCGGGTTTTACCTCGTTACCACGGACGGTTGAGTTAAGTCGTTGTTGTTGTTATTTTTGTTGCCGGATTCTCGCATATACCGGGGGTTGGGTGTGAGGGATGGGGCTACTGGTATCGCCGCCCGTTATGCTCCAGCCACCCTGCCGTATGCCGCCCCTGGGGATCGCCGTGCGTCCAGTGAATTACGCCGCCTTGATCGTTGGGTTCGTACTCGCCGTAAAAGGACACTGTGTCGCCTTCCCTTAACGATGATATGCGAGGAGCCAGATCGATATTGTGTGCAACCAGCAACGTCCGGCCCGAGCTCAGCTGCAGAATGAATCGTTGATGACGACTACCTTCGTTGTCGTCAGATAAGAGTCGACTCACTGTGCCGGTACCACGGACTTGCTCGCCGGAACGCCAGTTGGCCTGGGCTAATGCGACTGGTCTTTCGGAAAGCCCCGAGTCCGTGCCAGCCGTTTCCGTGAGCTGATATTGCTGATAGCCGTACGCCAAACCGATTATCAATAACGGGACAAATATCTTTTTCAATTAATCCACGCCTTTATTTTGTACTCCGCCGACGAACAGAGTCTTGCCAATAGCAATCAGTAATTTTTTGGGAACCACTCTTTCCCAGCTAGCCATAGAAAAATATCAATTTCCCGAAGTGAATATTCAGTAAGTTCGTAGAACGACTGAAAAGCTTCAATAATTTGCACAAAGTGCCTGTACTGTTTGAGGTTCGGTCGCGCGAATCGATCGAAGTTATCTTGCAATTTATAGTGCCACAACATCTTCTCAACGAATGAGTCAAAGACCGGATACGATTCTGGAACGTGATGACTGCAGTACTTGGATGCGAAGGAATAGTTATTCTTCGTCTTTCCCTTTACCGACACGAGTGCGATTTCATTAACTAGCCCGAAGTCCGGCCGAACAAGCCGCTCGTCGATGCCTGTTTCGAATATGTGCCGCGCGACGGAGTATGTGTCGAAGATATTGGTGCTGTAGAAGTCGTTCAACGCACTGACCTTCAGCAGTACATGTTCTATAAGATCGTTCCGAGGACAAAGCTCCCGAAAGAGTAGACTCAGCGACTTTTCTTGCAGCTTATAGTTTTCTAATTTCTTGAATTTGTCGAGGTATGAATCCACCAACTGCGCCGTGGGTCTTGCCGCATTGGAACCGCTTTTGTGTGCGTTCGAAAGGCTCGACGTTTGGACGCTAATCGAGATTCCGTTTCCTTGGCCCTCATGCACTCCGTCGCCGGCGAGTTTCAACAGCAGAGGTTTCTGAGTCCTGTCGAGTTCGATCTGCATTGAGTTTTTGGAAGACGAGTATATTTGAGCCAAAACTGCGTGATCCAAATTTTTGTAGTTGCCATTATCAACATTACCGCGATGCGACTCCGTTCCGTAATAATCTGGGTAGGATAGCTTCACAACTTCGCGAACTTGCTGCGGCGTAAGTCCCGCGGGATTCTTTCTGAGAATGTCTTTAATTACGTCAACAAAGCTCATAGTGAGAATTCTCGTTCAGTCAGTCCGTCTACCGTAAGGACACATACGTCCCGCAGACGGAATTTCTGTCATCGTTTTAATTTTTTTAGCGGCACCCAGTCGCTGCCAACTCGGTAATGCCAAAAGGCCCACCCATTCGTTGCAACGCCTCTTGCGGCCTTTCCGGCGCCGCTCGGCGTATCAAAGGTCTCGCCGCCATATCTGATTCGACCGTCCTTCCTCAAATGAGCTCGATATTCCCAGTCCTTATGCCTGCCTCGGAGTTGAATGCCACGATCAAAAATCCCAAACAGTATGTTCTTTCGATCGTCTTTTGCTGCTTTAGCCCGAATACGTCGTCGAGTATGGGTACCACCGAGCAACCGTGCGCGCTTATCCGCGTCATGCGCCTTAATCCCGTTATACAAATCTCGCTGAAGGTTTCTTGACGCTTTCATTTTGCCACTTTGGCGATTTCCTCTTGGGCCAACGACGCGAAGCATTAGCGATTCAAGTTCCTTGATGTGCTCGTCGTGGATTGTTAGATAGACGCTGAAGCGCGTCCACTTGCGCTGATGTCGATCTTTCGTATGTGCCTTAAGCCTACCCATCAAGTTTTTTGCAAGCCCCACGTAATATAGCGAGTCATTTCTATATAGTGCGTAGATGCCTGATTTGCCCTTAATCAGGTCTTTAATTACTGATGGATACTGGTCAAGAACATCACCGGAGACTTTTTCTAGGTGGCCGATAACAAGTCTTTTTTGTCGTTTCTCCGCCATATGCATGACCCCCACGCCGTGAACCGCATACACTTTACCTGTGCCGAACATAGTCTGGCAAAATCCAATGAATACGTGATTAGGCCCTGAACATGAGTGACACAAAAGCAAGCGCCGGCTGGCAGTCGAATTTGCCCGAGTTCATCGACGCCGACTCTTCGGTCATAGAGTCATCTCTTGCCAACTTTGTCCGCGACGTATCCGCTGAACAGCAAGTCAGTTGGCACAACAGCATCAAATGGTTAAAGCGCGAATACGGCGAACTCATTGGCACCCACGAAGAGGCGGAATCCTATACGACGTTGCTCGAGTATGAGCTGCCTCGGGATTTTCGACGTCCAGACGTTATCGTTCTCGAAGGGGCGGTCATTGTGGTCCTCGAAGTCAAAGGGCGTGGCGGTAATACGCAGTCCGCACGCGATCAAGTAACGGGCTACGCACGCGATCTATCCGCATATCACAGTGCTTGTGCCGACCGCCAGGTCGTTCCCGTGGTTGTTCCGTCAGACTGGACGGCGGGACCAAAGGAAAAGGATTCCGTCTGGATTATGGGGACAAAAGATGTTCATCCGTTCCTTTTGGATAAGGCTCAAAACGGTAGGGGCATGCCCGTGTCCGCGGAAGCGTTTATGGATGATGACGCGTATGCGCCATTGCCAACTATCGTCTCCGCAGCAAGATCGCTTTACGAGGGTCGACCATTGCCTTTTATTAAGAGGGCGCGAGCGAACACTGACCCGGCCCTTCACGCAATTTCCGACATCTCCCACAAAGCTGCCAAATCCAGTACCCGAAGTCTCGTGCTCCTGAGCGGAGTTCCTGGATCCGGCAAAACATTAGTTGGCCTGCAACTCGTTCATGCTGGGTGGCTCGACGACCTTGCCGTCGAAAGAGGTGGTAAGAAAATGTCGCCGGCCGTCTATCTATCAGGGAACGGTCCTTTGGTCGCCGTACTGCAGGACGCGCTGCGAGGCGGGCCCGTTCCTGGAAGCGTCTTTGTTCAGGACATCAAAAAGTACGTTGCCTACTATTCGAATTCACGCGGCCGCACCCCGTCTGAGCACTTGATCGTTTTTGACGAGGCCCAGCGCGCGCACGATGCAGAACGGGTCGCAACAGTTCACAATCGGACTGTCGGTCCGTCCGAACCAGATCATCTTCTGGAGTTCTGCGCGCGTATCCCAAAGTGGTGTGTCCTGGTTGCTCTAATTGGCGACGGCCAGGCTATTCATGCCGGCGAAGAAGTTGGAGTTCGCCTTTGGGCAGACGCAATCGCAAAACGACCTGCGAGCGAAAATTGGGCGATACATGGTGCTACGCAGCTTCAAGGGTATTTCGAAGATTGCCCCGTCAGTTGCCAGTGGAGGGATGCCCTGAACCTAGACACGGAGATCCGTTTTCACCTGACACCGAAGGTGCATGCTTTCGTTGAATCTTTGCTTGAGGAAACTTTGGAATCCGACCGCCGCAAGATAAGCGACGAGCTGTTTGATGGCGGCCATCGATTCCTTATTACTCGATCGCTCGAAGATGCAAAACGTTATCTTCAAGAACGCTACGATGGCGCACCCCTATCTCGCTATGGAGTCCTCGCGTCGTCAAAGGACAAAATATTGCCGCAGTTTGACGTCGACAATACGTTCCAGACAACGAAGCGTCTGAAAGTCGGCGAATGGTACAATCGGCCTGCCGATCACGCGTTATCGTGTTGCCAGCTCGAGACCGTTGCGACAGAGTTCTCGTCGCAAGGCCTTGAGCTTGATGCTGCACTTGTTGCTTGGGGATCCGATTTGATTCGCGAAAATGGCGCTTGGTCTATGCGGATGTCGCGCGGCACGCGTGGCACATTGCACGATCCGCTCCAACTTCGAAAGAACGTCTACCGCGTTTTGCTTACGAGGGGTAGGGATGGAACAGTCGTCTATGTTCCAGAACATGAAGCGCTTGAGGAGACTTGGGTTTACTTGTTATGTTCGGGCTTCAGAAAGCTATCCATCAAGGAATAAGGCAGTAGCTTGAGGCAATACTGAGTCGCAGGGAGATACTACGCTCTAGTCCCAGATGCTCCAAGAACTGCGACAAGTACCAATAGTTAGCAGTTTTCGTAACCCGACAGAGAAACCTAATGACCGGTGTTCTGCATAAGACGACTAAGGGCAGCTACCACCACGCCAACGCGGAGGACATCCTTAAAGACCGAAATCTCAAAAAGCGAGCCGGCCAAGCTCAGCTAATTCTTACATCACCTCCGTTTCCATTGAACAAGAAGAAGGCCTATGGGAATAAAGCTGGGTCCGAGTACTTGGAATGGTTTGAGAGCCTTGCGCCCATATTTTCTGAATTGCTCACAGATGACGGCTCTCTTGTGATTGAACTCGGCAATGCTTGGGAACCGGGGAGACCTATTCAGTCAACATTGCCACTTAGATGTATGCTGTCTCTGCTCGATCACGTCAGTACGCCATTCGTATTGTGCCAGCAGTTTATTGCTTACAATCCAGCAAGGCTGCCATCTCCAGCGCAATGGGTAAATGTGGAACGATCACGCGTAACGGATAGCTACACAAACGTTTGGTGGCTTTCGCGAACTGATCGGCCTAAAGCCGATAATAGGCGGGTACTTCGTCCGTATAGCAAAGATATGAAGAGCCTGCTCGGCAGACAAGCGTACAACGCCGGTGCGCGGCCGTCACAGCATAGCATTGGAGCGAGGAGCTTCCTTACGAACAATAACGGGAGCATTCCTCACAATCTATTCGAGTTGGACCCGCTTGATCCAGGCCGCGAAGTTCGCCTGCCAAATGTTTTTAACTTACCTAATACTATATCCACAGATGCGTTTTTGACTCGATGCAGGGATCTAGGGATTCGACCACATCCAGCGAGAATGCCGGTTGGGTTGGCGGCTTTCTTTGTGGAGTTCCTGACAGAAGAGGGCGACCTCGTACTCGATCCATTCGCAGGTAGTAATACGACAGGCTATGTCGCAGAAGCGTTGGGGCGGAGTTGGATTTCCGTGGACGCTCAAACTGAGTATGCGGATCAGTCAATAGTGCGATTTGATCTTTTGCACGAACGCAAGCAAAACAAGGCGGGATTTGGATAGGGGCAAGGCGATGACAGATTTCGTGGCGAGCAAGATTAAAGAGATAGCTAACTTCAACCTTTTTAAAAAGGATAAGCACGGCAAGCTTGAAGCTGGCGTTTTCGTGGGCCGACCTTTCTATCTTGACTACGACCGCGCCCTACTACTTATAACGGATAGTTGGAAGAATAAAGCTGGTGGAACTCCGCATGGCAGCTTTCTGCTGGCGTTCAATGAAGTAGAGAGTGAAGTAACCGAAGCATTACTATTGCGCGTTATTAAACCTACTCAACTTCCAACTCACAGCAATGTGATTAGCTCTATGATCGAGTACTACAAGGACGATCTGCAAACGTCTGGCGAAAATGACCAACTAGACTCCTTTACGCGATTTGAGTTCAGTTTCTCCGGGCTGGAATGTCGGACTCTGGGAACCTACTACAGAGACGGCAACAGTTTATGTTTTGGCGCAGACGTTGAGAATTTTTATAGCGCGCACAACTACGTCGTTTTCAAGCCTGGTGCAGATGCTTTGGGACTTATTGCGAATTATAGGGAGCAGGACAATCCTAACTTGGCCGGAAGCCTGCGAATCGGAAAAGTGCGGTATAGCTCTAGCACTCGATTCCAGTCGTCCGACCAGGAGGTGCCTGTCTATGTTCAGGCTCAGGATTTTCTCGGTAAACGAACCGCGCTATTTGGAATGACCAGAACGGGTAAATCAAATACAGTAAAGCGAATCATCGATGCGACGACGCAGATGAGTCAAACAGCGAAGTCAACCAAGCCGGTTAGTACGGAGATGCAGGACTTACTTGAACCGTTTGCAGGAGGATTACCAAAATTGCCAGTAGGACAAATCGTATTTGACATTAATGGCGAGTATGCGAACGCAAACCTACAGGACGAGGGAACTGCGATATTCGAAAAATACAAGACCTTAACGCATCGGTACAGTGTCATCGCAAAGCGTGGTTTCAAGGTGATGATGGTAAATTTCTACCAAGATGTTGCGCGAGGATTCGAGTTGGTTCGATCACATCTTGAAGCCGATACCGCTGACTATGTACAGGCCTTTACGAGCATAGATCTATCGCCGCCCGAGGACGACTCCGATTTTTCAGCAAAAACCCGTTACGAACGCCGCATTGCAGCGTACCAGTGTTGCTTGCACGCCGCCGGGCTTGAATTGCCGAAGAATCACACCGTATCGTTTACCGGGGCCAAAGACATCAATTCCAGTATCAAGTCTGGCCAGGTGATAGATCCTAAGCATGGCCTAAGCATCGCCGACGCAAAGGCCTATTGGGACTGGGTGTTCGATAATCAAGACAACAAGTTTTTTCAAGACTACAAGGCGAAGAACGGGAGGGACTGGATTGACGAGGACCTGAAAGCAATTCTCGAAATGTTGACCCGGAAAAGAACTCCAGGTGGAGCAATTACAAGGTCCGGATTCAAGAAGCTCACTGGCTTACGGGGTCTCCACACGCCCACCGTTGACAAGCCTTTTTCAGAGGAAATAGTTGGCTTTCTCAGAGCCGGTGCCATTGTAATCGTTGACTTGAGCCAAGGTAATCCCGAAACCCAGAGACTGTATTCTGAAAGTATTTGCCGCGAGATTTTTGGCAATTCGATGGGGCACTTTGTAGAAAGTAAAGCGAACAATTTTATTCAGTTCTATTTTGAAGAAGCTCACAATCTTTTTCCCAAGAAGGACGATAAGGATTTAAGCCAGATCTATAACCGAATTGCGAAGGAAGGCGCCAAACTGAATCTGGGGATGGTCTATGCGACTCAAGAAGTAAGTTCAATTAGCGCGAACATCCTGAAGAATACTCAGAACTGGTTCATCGCGCATTTGAACAACGAGGACGAGACCAGAGAGCTTCAAAAGTACTACGACTTCGCCGACTTTACGGGGGCACTGGTCAAGTTCAGCGCCAACCTCGACAAAGGTTTCGTCAGAATGAAAACTTACTCCAATCCGTATGTCGTCCCTGTGCAGGTTGACAGATTCACTGCCGAAATCCTGGGGTAGCTAGACAAAACAATGGCATATTCGAACAAGTTCGGACGACGCCCGATGGAGATGGCGAGCAAGAGCTCCCATGGACATATTATTCGCGACCCGGACGTTCAGGCGTTTTTGGCGCGGTGCGAACTTCCTAAGGAAGTCGGTGACATCGAATTGCCAGCAACGCTACTTTTCGACTTCGACGCTCCAGTCAAAAATCCGATAAGGCACATAATAGCCATTGACGGCGGCTATACCGAGGTTGCTGTTCGAAATCAGTTCCCGTCGTCGACGATGTGTTTCTTTCAGTTTGGCGCTTTGGTCTTTTCGCTTCAAGATCTTCAGGACATTGAGCAATCCAAGTTCATCGATCCCGCTGATATGGCTAGACTGAAGAACATCCAACGACTGAAGCTCGCGCTGCCTGTGCGTCACATCAAGGTAGACGACGAGACCACCTTGACGCATTCTGTCAGGCGCGCACTTTGGAACTTCTTCATACATGACATTGATGGAACCAGTTTGGCCGATACTCTTAGGTGGCTGGTCTTTGAGGAGTTCTTACCTACAGCAAGCTCTCATTGGAAATTGGCGAGCTGTCCAAGTTGCGATGCCAGAAATATTTTACTTCAGCGCGATGAAATGGAGGCTAATAACACGGTTAGTTGCCCAGCTTGTTCCAAGTCCATTTTTGTTACGGATGTTTTGAGATTGCATGAAGCTGTGGACGACGAACTCGGGGCCGGCGGAATTCTAGGCTACGTCACCACTGCAATCGAGCAGATCATCTTGGCGCATTTGATTCGTTTGGTTTTGCAAAGCAAGCCGGATGTATTGAATCATTTACTATTCATCAAAGATGGTCCTCTAGGGTTTTTTGGTCAAACGGCAAATCTCCACAAGCCGATGCGTCGACTCATTACTTATCTTTTTGCGACGCAAAATCTATATCTGGTCGGACTCGAGAAAAGCGGATCGTTTGTCGAGCACGCGCATGAGGCTCGGGAATTACTCAAAAGCGGCCAGTTTCTCTTGTTGGACGACCGGTACATCTATCGCTATATTCTTCCGGGTAAAGCGCCACAAGAAGCGTATGGGTCGACGAGCTACTATGGAAATAAGATGGTATTTCGGGACCGACGTGGTGGTACTCATGTTGTAACAGTAGCTGCGACCACCCGTAAGAAGGACGTGACTCTTGCCGACTTCAAAAACCTCTCTGAGCTACTACTTAACATTGAGTTGCTACGATGCGACATGTACGACAATGCGCTCATGCCCGTAGCCCTTGCGAACAAACTAGTTTCCTTGGCAAATCACCCCAGCTCAAAGATTCTTCAAAAATTTGCGATAGGCAGCGTCGCAAACGGAAGTTGATGCCCCTTCTAGACTCTCTATCGCATTTCGACCAGCCACCTCAATCGGGTTAACCCCCGATACCACGGACGGTTGAGTTAAGTTCGATTTCTTTCTGTTTGAGTGCTTTCATCTTTCGCCGCCTTCTCGGATTGTAGAAGCACTCGATGTAGTCAAAGATATCCGCTCTTGC
>Ga0224510_10000536_pt1 | contig 28689 bp, 20 predicted proteins | sample SF_May12_sed_USG_FD_170161 | JGI IMG/M metagenome (GOLD analysis project Ga0224510, IMG submission 170161) | Sediment microbial communities from San Francisco Bay, California, United States - SF_May12_sed_USGS_4_1 | ecosystem: Environmental > Aquatic > Marine > Sediment | place: USA: California... | reverse complement strand
CGCGTACTCGGCGATGATCGAGCGATACTCGGTGATGCCGGTAACCGCATTGAGATCACAGGCCGAGGCCTCGACGCCGCCGCTGAGCGGGTGGATGTGCGAATCCTGGAAGCCCGGGAGCATCATTCGGCCCTCGAGGTCGACCACGGTGGTGGTGTCGCCGGCCAGCGCGAGGGCTCCGTCATTCGCCCCGACATAGACGATCCGATCGCCGCTGACGGCGACCGCCTCCGCCCAGGATCGGGCCGTGTCGACCGTGTAGACCCTGCCGTTCACAAAGACCGTGTCGGCCGCCGCGGGAGCCGGGGAATCCTTCCCGGCGCCGCAGCCGGCGATCAGGACTGCCGACGACAGAAATACCGACAGCCTTAGGGCTGCTCCAAGGATCTTCATAATGCTTCCCCCAACGCGTGTCGGCAGTTCGGCCTGCTACACTCACCGGTTCGTAGTTTCCGTCACGGCGCCCGGTTGGTAGCACTGCCCGATTCGATTACAGTCTGGCCCGTGACCGCCACAGTCTAGCAGCAATGACGATACGTTTACCCAAGTTCATCGTGACCTCGGTCGTTCGCGGGAGCCGGCAGGGCGAGAGCCACGGCGGCGTCTACACGGTCGATTTCGACAAGCAGGAAGGCGCCCGGCACGTGGACTGGAACACCGCCGACATCGACTGGGAGGGCCGCGGCGCGGACCGCGGCCTGCGCGGCATAGCCTTCGACGGGGACGACATTTACATCGCCGCCAGCGACGAACTGTTCGTCTATGACCGGGACTTCAAGGTCACGGCATCCTACAAGAACCGCTACCTGAAGCATGCGCACGAAATCTGCCGCATGGAGACCCGGCTGTTCGTGACCTCCACCGGCTTCGACTCGCTGCTGTCCTTCAACCTGGAGACGATGGAATTTGACTGGGGATTCCACCTGCAGCGCGCCTACGAGCGCTGGACCGGGCATACCTTCGACCCGCGCGGCGATCTCGGGCCGAGGCCCGTCAACGACTTCCACGTCAACATGGTGCACGTCGATACGGGCGGCATCTTTATGAGCGGCCTGCGCACCAGTGCTCTGCTGCACCTGTCGAACCGGATGGAAGTGCACGAGGTATGCGTGCTGCCCGGCGGCACCCATAATGCGCGGCCATGGCGCGACGGTGTGCTGTTCAACGACACGGCGAGCGACGCGGTGCGTTACGTCCCCCGGCAGGGGCAGCAGCAGGCCTTCCGCGTTCGTCGCTACGAGGACTCGGAACTGTTGAGCTTCGGCATCGACGATTCGAACATCGCCCGTCAGGCCTTCGGCCGGGGCCTCTGCGCGGTCGACGACCGTTTCGTCGCCGGCGGCTCGTCGCCGTCGACCGTCACGCTCTACGATCTGCAGTCGAACCAAGTGGTCGGATCGGTCAACCTGACGATGGACATCCGCAACGCGATCCACGGCCTCGAGCTGTGGCCGTACGGCGACTGATCAGCCGCCGCATAAGGGCCGCGCATGCCCCAAAAAAAAGACCGGGCTTGCGCCCGGTCTTCTTTCCCCCCTGCCTTGCGGCTTGCCGGATCAATCACCCCAACGCTTCATGTAACGGATACCGAACTCACGCGGTCGGTTCGTGTAAATCGTCTGGTGGTGTTCGCGGCCGTCCTCTGTCTGCGCCGCCGCCCACTCGAACATGCCTGTCGCCGTCGTGTACTGCGCACGTTCGTCGGTCAGGTTGTTGACGAACACGTCGAACTGCCAGTCGGCTCCTACGAGCCCGACTCGCAGGTCGCCAATCGTGTAATCCGGCGACAGCTGCCTCGGGTTCGGGTGGTCCAGGTCCCGCGGCTCCAGCACGTTGAAGCTGTCGCCGGTATACGACCACTGCGTCCGCACGAAGAACTCCTGCCCACCGAACAGCTGGGTCGGCTGGCGGTACTCGACCCAGGCGGATGCCTTCGTGCCCGGCACGTAGGGCAAACGCAGACCTGCCACCAGTTCATTCGTCGTATTACCGTCTTCGTCGACCACTCCGTCCAGGTCGGCGTCGGTATCGGTCTCTGCCTCCATCTTCTCGAAGTTGCCGCCGATTACCCAGTTGTCGCCGGCCGCGTATTCGACCTCGACGCTGAAGCCGTCGATATGCGCGTCGCCGGCGTTCGCGATCAGTACCTGCCAAGGTTGCCCGCAGACGCCCGGGATTGAGACTTCGCTCTCCGGTAACGGGTTGCCCCCCTCGTCAAGGCACGGCGGGTCGGTCGGGTCGACGAGCTCGAGCTGGTAGTCACTCCAGTCCATGTTGTAGGCGACCAGGTTCAACCGGCCACGGCCCTCTCCGAACGTGGACTTATATCCAATCTCGTAGTTGTCCATGATGTCCGAGTCGTAAACATTCGGGAAGAACGGCTCGCCGCGGCTGCGGTTCACGCCGCCCTGGCGGGCGCCGCGGGAATACAGTCCGTAGATCATCGAGCGGTCCGATACGTTGTAGCTCAGGCTGACCTTCGGCACGAACTGCGACTCGTCGCCCGTGCGTCCCTCCGGGCGACCGTTATTTGCCAACCGATACTCGCGGTCGCCCGCGGTATTGTCCGGTTCGCCCGCATAATTCGGCCCGCCGGGGTGGTTGACAAAGTAGTAGTTCGTATTCGAGCGCTCGAAATAGCGGCCGCCCGCGGTAAGCTCCCAGTCGTCGTTAATGTGCCAGGTGACTTCGCCGAACACGGCCGACTGTTCCCAGTCGGTACTGCTCTGCGACCACCATTGCGCCTCGGCATCCGGGTATGTAACAGGCGAACCGTAGTAGTTCGACCAGTACCACTCCCAGAAATCGAGGGATATCGAGTCCTGGTAGGTAAGCGATCGCGCATCTCCGTCGAAGGTCGGCGTCGCAAACGGCGAAATCCAGGAATCCACGCTCTCCTCGCGGTACAGGCCGACGATCCAGTCGAACGTATCGCCCTGGTGTGACAATCGGACTTCGGCAGTCAGCTTGTCGTCGTGCGACGTGCCGCGCGCCGTGTTGAAGAAGTCCGAGTTGACCTGCGAACCGTGGCAGTAGACCGGCCACCAGACGATGTACCCGGTATCCGGGTTCGCCCAGAAGCTGTCAATGGTGTATTCAGGGGCATTCGGATTGTTGTCGAAGTACGCCGGAGTGTAAGCCGAGTCGTGGCAATACTGCGCCGACCAGTAATGCGCGTAGGTCGTGATGTCCCGCAGGTACTTGACGTCCCGCTCGTAGTACGAGACGGCGGCCACCAGCTGCGCGAACCCGAGATCGCCGTCGACCTTGATCGAGGCCATGTTGAATTTTTCCTCGCGCCATTCGTCGAGGAAACGCACGGTCTGGAGGTCGCCTACATAGGGATCGTAGTAATTGTCGGCCCCCGAATCGGTCGTCTGGTGGTGGAACGACAGCGTTGTCGCCCAACTGTCGTTCATATTCCAGAGCAGGTGAATGCGACCACCGTACACGTCCGCGTCGTTCCAGCGATCCTCCAGGACCGCGGAGTTGTCGAGGCTGCCCCAGGGCAGCGTGGTGCCCTCTGAGGTCGGAGCCTTGTTCTCGCCGTCGAGCCCATACCAGTCGGCCGTGTGCCCGAATACGTTGTCGATGAAGCCGCCGTCGTGGTCGTTGTATGCCGCAACGCGCAGCGCGAGCTTGTCCTCGGCGAGTGGCACGTTGAACACCAGCGAGCCACGGTAGCTCATGTCGCTGCTGTCGCCGCCGCGCAGTTCGCCGTCGAAGATGGCCTCGAACTGGTTCATCAGCGGCTGGTTGGTAACTATGCGCATCGTGCCGGCCTGCGCGTCCGAGCCATACAGGCTGCCCTGCGGACCCTGCAGCGCTTCGACGCGCGCGATGTCGACCGGGCGAATGTTCGGCTGCGTGCCTGTCTGCGAGACCGAGATCTCGTCGAGATATACGGACGAAGTCGCCTGGCCGAGGTATCCCGCGCCGGTGATCGCGCCGCGGAACACGATGGTGTTCGAACTGGCACCGTAGTTGACGACGTTCACCGATGGCACGAAGCGCGCGTAGTCTTCCAGGCCTTTCGCGCCCATCGCCGCCAGCGACTCCTGGCTGATCGCCTGGATGGCCGCAGGAATGTCCTGGATCGACTCCGTGCGCTTGCGCGCCGTTACGACGATTTCCTCCAGCGCATTGGACTGGGCGCCCTGCTCGTCCTGGGCGACCGCGTTGTAGGCCGGGTACAGTGCCGCGGTGACGGCGGCCGTTACGGGCGTGATGGAAAACTTGCCGGGTGCTTGCATCTGCGATTCCCCCAATCGGAATAGTCGAGCTGCCACTGCGCAAATACCCTTGCCGGGTAAGTACTAGTACGTACAAATGTGGTTAGCCCGAATTTATTGCAGTTTGCGCGCAACCACAAGTGCCGGGCAATAATGGCAACAGATTACTCATTAATGTTGCAGGAACACAACACGACGGCGCTGCCGGCCCCTGGCGGGATCCGGCCGCGGCCCGGGGATCCGGTCGGGTCGGGTTTTGCGGGGTCGACCGACTGCCAACCCGCGAGGATATCAACCGTCACTGGCCAGCGACGCCGGCCGCTGCTGCGCAGGCAGTTTCAGTAGCAATGGTTTCAGGATATGAACCAGCTCGTCGAGATGCGGCTCGTAATTGCGCCACAGGTTGACCGAGCTCGAGTAGATCGGCCGCCGCACCTGCTCGGAGCTGGCCGTCTTCACCGCCCTTTCGGTCTCGTGGAAACGCAGGCAGGCGTCCTCGAACGGCAGGCTGCAAAAGTCGAGCATGCGCCGTACCTCTGTTTCGAGGTCGGCGACGACCTGCTCGTACTGTACCTCCAGCACAAAACCGGGCAGCACCCTGTGCCAGTGATCCATCAGGCGCCGGTATTGCAGGTAATACTCGGCGAGCTCGGTCATGTCGTAGGTAAACGGCTGGCCGCTCGCGAATAGCTGCTTGTAAGACCCGAGGCAACTGTCCAGCGGATGGCGGCGCGCGTCGATGATCTTCGCGTTCGGCAGTGCGAGCTTCAGCAGGCCCGCGTAGATGAAATTGTTCGGGTTCTTGTCGATGAAATACGGCGCGCCGTGCCGGTAGCGCTCCGTCCGCTCGAGATACGATTCGCCGATGCGACGCCACTGGCCTGGACCGAAATCCGCCAGCGCGTCGGGGAACCGGGTCCGGCGCCGCCGCCCCCGCCACGCGGACTGCACGGCACGCGACAGGTCGCCGAGCTCGTGCGTTCCGTCCACGCTGCTGTGGCTAGCCAGGATCTGCTCGATCAGCGTCGAGCCCGAGCGCGGCAGGCCGACGACCAGGATCGGGGTCACGTCGGCATCGGGCACGCCCGCGTTCTTCTCGATGAACTCGGGGGTGAACATCTCGATGACCCGGTCGTACGTGCTCTCGGTGTCCATCGGGTCGTAGGTCTCGTTGCGGCGGCGGGCCGCATTGCATTGCCCGAAGTGGCCGAAAGCCCGCGCGTAGTCCTTCCGCCCCTCGTATTCCAGCCCAAGTGCATTGTTGAGCTGGGCGCGAGATTCGTCGGGCAGGTCCTCACGTTCCAGCAGCTGTTCCATCGCCTCGACCTCGGCGTCTTCGAATCGAAAGGTCTTGAGGTTCGCCAGGCTCCAGTAGGCTTCGGCATGGTCGGGCTTGACCGCGATCGCCCGCCGATAACTCGCGATCGCCGCATCCTGCTGGCCGATCGTTTTCTGGTGATGCGCCATGCCGCAGATCGCGCCCGGCCGCTCGGGCGCGATTTCCAGCGCCCTGGTGTAGGCACGGATTGCTTCGTCGTGGTCGCCGGCCATGCCGATCGCGCTGGCGTACACGACATAGGACTCGGCATTGTCCGGCGCCAGCCGGATGACCTCCTGCGCGCTCGCGATGGCGTCGTCAAACTTGTCGAGTTCGCGCTGCACGCCGACCAGGTCGACCCAGGCCCGGGTGCAGTCGGGAGCGACAGCGATAGCTTTCTTCAGGAAAACCTCCGCGTCCCGGTAGCGCTTGTTCTGAGCCGCGATGCCCGCGAGCAGCCGGGCGGCCTCGACGTGATCGGGGTCCTTGCCGAGTATCTCGCGGTAGATCGCCTCCGCCGACTGTGGGTCCCCGTTCTTTTCGTACTCCTTCGCAATCCGGATTCGTTTCTCGAAAGGCATGCGCTCAGGGCCGGCGTCCGGGCCCGGCCTGGTGTCGCCATTCCCGATCAGTTCCTTCGTGCGGTCGATCTTGTCGTGCGCACGTACGTTGGTCGGGTCCAGGCGCATGGCCGTTTCGAAAGCGTCCAGGGCCGCGCCGGCGCGGCCCTGGACGAGCATCAAGTCTCCGTAGGTTTCGTAGGCACCTGCGAAGTCGGGGAACAGCCGGATAGCCTCCTCGATACGCTTCTCGGCAACGGCGAAGCTGCGCATCGCGATACTGGCCTTGGCCGCCAGCACCAGGAAATTCCCGTCGCCGGGATGACGCTTCAGGCCGAGATCACAGAGTTCGGCCGCCATCCGCGCATTGCCGGACTGTAACTGCGACAGGGCCTGTTTGAATTGCCGTTTCTGGTTCACGCCGGAAGTTCACCACAGGCTGCGGATGAGTGCCAGACCGTCCTTGTGCCAGAATCGGCGACCCATTACCTTTGCTCGGGCGCCGAATTGACAGGTATTCCATTGAAGACATTCAAAGACGCAATGCGTCGAGGCGACTTCGCGGTCTCCGCCGAGATTTTCCTGCGGCCGGAATCCGATGCCGATTCCATCCGCGAGCAGGCGGCGGTGCTGAAGGACGTCGTCGACGCCATACTCGTGACGGACAACCAGTACGGCCAGCTGCACATGTCGCCCCTGGTCGCGGCGAGCCTGCTGCTAGCCATTGGCGTGGACCCCATCGTTCAGGTCACGAGCCGGAACCGCAACCGGATCGCGCTGGTCAGCGACCTGCTGGGCGCCGGCGCACTCGGCGTTACCACTCTCCTGCTGGCCGCGGGCGAACGCGCCCCAAAGGGGTTCGAGCCCCGGCCCAAACCGGTGCTGGACCTCAAGGCGACCGACCTGATCCGGACGGCCGCGACGATCCGGGCCGATGAGCGGCTCTACCAGCGACCGGACTTTCTGATCGGAGGCCTGGTGACCCCTGTATCGCCAGGGCCCAGGTGGAAGCCGGCCAAGCTGCTCGAGAAGATCGACGCCGGTGCGCAGTTCGTCCAGACCCACCTGTGCATGAACGTCGAGCTGCTACGCCGTTACCTGCGACGACTCGTCAGCGAAGGACTCACGCACAAGACCAGCGTCGTCGTGTCCGTGGCGGTCCTGCAGTCGGCAGACGATGCGCGCTGGCTGAAGGAAAACCGGCCGAACGTGATGATTCCGGACGACATTATTAGCCGGATGGACCAGGCGAAAGATCCCGCGGCAGAGGGCGTGCAGATATGCGCGGAAATCATCCGCGCCCTGCGGAAAGTGCCTGGCGTGGAGGGCGTCAGCATCATGGCTACCCAGGACCTGACGTCGATCCCCCGCGCCATACGCGCGGCGGGGCTCGGCGGCGGGAGCGAATGACCGAATTCATCCGCAAGAAGCTCGACGAGATCGTCGACCTGGTTCGCGCGGGCCGAGCCGATGCGGCCGAGGTCCTTTGCCGGGAAGCGCTTGCCGCAAGGCGCGACGACGTCAGCCTGCTCGGCATGCTCGGCGCGATCCTGCTCAAGCGGGGGGCATGGGACGAAGCCGAACGAACGCTGCTGACTACGATCGAGCTGGCACCGGAATTCGCCAAGCCGCACGAAGACCTGGGGGTACTGTACCTGGCGCGCAAGCAGCCCGACCGGGCGGCCGAGCAATTCGAGCGCGCGTTGGCCCTGGAACCCGGATTGACATCGGCCCGGCGCGGGCTTGCCGCCGCCCGGCAGCGTACCGGCGGAAAGCCGGGAGCAGACGGCAGGAGTCCCGCCGCCGTACCACCGGCGCTGCGCAAACTCACGGAAGCGAGCGAGCTGCGGCGGCGTGGCGAATACGATGCCGCCGAGCAGATATGCCAGGAGATCCTGAAGCTCGGCCCGGAAAATATCGCGGCGCTGCGTGAGCTGGCAAAAATTTCGACCGACCGGGAGCGCTATGTCGTTGCGGAAGGCTATCTCCGCCGGATACTGAAACTCGCCCCGCAGCACCTGGGCGCCCTGCTCGATCTCGGCCGCTTTCTCGGCCAGCGCGGCCGTTACCCCGAAGCGATCCGCCTGATGGAAGACGCGGCGCGGCTGGGTCCGGAAAACCCGGACGTCCACCTGTTGCATGGCGACATGCTGGCGATAGTCGGCCGCTCCGGCGAGGCCCTCGGCCGCTACGAAAAGTGCCTCGGCCTGCGGCCCGACGATCCCCAGGCCCTGCTCGGTGCCGGCCACATGCTGCGCATCGAGGGCCGGCGCGCGGCGGCCGAAGAGTCCTACAGGCGCTGCACGCAAGTGCGGCCGGAGATCGGCGAGGCCTGGTGGAACCTGGCGAGCCTGCGCGGCTACACGCCGACAGACAACGAGATCTCGGTGATCAAAGCGGAGCTCGAGCGGGATTCCGTGTCACCCGAGTCCGAAGTCGCCTTCCGGTTTGCATTGGCCCGTGCATGCGAACGCCGCAAGGACTATCCGGGCGCCTGGTCACAGTACGAGCTCGGCAACGCCGGCAAGCGCGCCCTCGTAAGATACGACCCGGTCGACACGGAAGTGCAGCTCCAGAAGATACGCGATACCTTCGGCGCGGATCTGTTCCGCAATGTACCGGCAGACACGCCCACCGAGCGGACGCCGGTCTTTATCGTCGGCATGCCACGATCCGGCTCGACCCTGCTCGAACAAATCCTTGCCAGCCACAGCCGGGTGCAGGGTACCGGCGAACTGCCCTACATCATCATGCTGACGAACGCCGCCGCGGCACGGCGGAGCGATGGCCTGCGCTACCCCGAGCTGGTACCCGAGCTGTCAGCCGACGAACTCACCGGACTCGGCCGCAGCTACCTGCACCACGCCCTGACCCATGCCGGGACCGGCGCCGAATTTTTCACCGACAAGATGCCGGCGAACTTCCCGCACGTCGGCTTCATACGGCTGGTCCTGCCGCACGCGAAGATCATCGACGCCCGCCGCGACCCCCTGGCGACCTGTGTGGCGAACTACCGGCAGTTGTTCGCACAGGGCAAGAACCAGTCCTATGACCTGACGGAGCTCGGTGAGTACTACCTGCAGTACGTCCAGACGATGAATCACTGGGATGCCGTCATACCCGGCGCCGTGCTGCGGGTGCAGTACGAGGATGTAGTCGCCGACCTCGGGGGCCAGGTGCGCCGATTGCTCGATTTCTGCGGATTGCCGTTCGAGGAGAGCTGCGTCAACTTCCACGAGAACGAACGGCCCGTCAACACGGCGAGCGCCGAGCAGGTGCGTGAGCCCATATACCGGTCCGGCGTCGACTTCTGGAAAAATTACGAGCCCTGGCTCGACGAGCTGCGCCAGGTCCTCGCCCCGGTACTCTGACGACCGCTTAAGCGGCGCTCAACGCGGCGATCTGGTCCGGCGGTACGTAATCGAAGATGAACGTAATCCGGTCTTCGTCGCCCTTGTTCATCACCGAATGCATCATCTGGTTGTTGATCTCGTAGGCTTCGCCTACCTTGAACTGGTAGGGCCTGCCGTCGATCATGAAACGCACTCGCGGGTTCGTCGTTATCGGGATATGAATCCGGTGACCGTAATGAAACGACGGGTGCTTGTCGACGTGCGGGGTGATCTTCTGGCCGGCCAGCAGCTTTGCGGCCATGGCGCGAATGACGGTACCGCCGGGCGGGTAAAACCGGCTGAGGATATCGTTCATCAGCGGCAGTGCGGCATCCGCGAGACGGTTCCAGCCTGGCTCCTTCTTGACGACGATCTCCGGCCAGTGCTCCAGGTCGACGAAAACCAGCACGATCGACTCCGTCGCTTTGTGTACGTCGAAAACCTCCTGGCGATACTGGTCTTCCTTCCAGGCTTCGTCCGGCTGCGCCAGCACCGCGTCGATCAGGGCGGCGCTGTCCACCGGGCCCAGGTTTCGAAGGGGTGTATCGATGTCCATACAGGCACGTCTCGTCATTCTGAAAAACGGCTGCCTATTATAGGTGCAGGGCCGGTACGCGCCTACTCGACCGGCTCGGCGCGTTTCGGCGGGTGGACTTCCGTGACGACCGGGCCGGCATCCTCGCGCAGCATCTTGAGCAGCGAGCGGCACATCAGGACGCCGATGACGAGCAGCGGCAGCGAGACCACGATGGTCGCGGACAATATCACCCGCAGGCCGCCGTCTATGAACATCAGCGTGATCGGGACCACGCCGAGGGCGAAGGCCCAGAACACGCGGCTCCAGCGGGCCGGGTCCTGTCCGGCCTCGAGGCGGCGCGTGGAAACCGAGGCCAGCGTATAAGAGGCCGAGTCGTACGTCGTCGCGAGGAAGATCACGGCCACGACGAAGAACGCGGCCAGCGCAAGCTGGCCCATAGGCAGAGTCGTGAACACGGTCGCGATGGCGGTGGCCTCGCCCTGCTCTTTAATGAGGCTCGTAACCGACAGGATGCCGCTGAGTTCGAGGTGCAGCGCGTAGTTGCCGAAAATAATGAAGAATATGGCTGCCCCGAGGCTGCCGAAGGCGAGCATGCCGCCGATGACCTGGCGGATCGTGCGCCCCCTGGAGATCCTGGTCACGAAGATCCCGACGAAGGGGCCGTAGGCGACCCACCAGGCCCAGTAGAAGACCGTCCAGTTCTCGACGAAGCCGGTATTGGCGACCGGATCCGTCCACGTATTCATTCGGAACAGGTTTTGCAGCACGAGCCCGACGCTGTTCATGCCCATCTTCAGGATGAAGATCGTCGGCCCCGCAGCCAGCACGAAGAACAGCAGGGCGAAGGCGACGATCATGTTGAGATCCGCCAGGCGCCGGAACCCGCTCTGCAGGCCGATATAGGCGCTGGTCGCGAATACCGCGATGCAGAACAGCACGACGATGACCTCCAGCACGAAGTCGTGCTCGAGGCCGGTGAGTCTCGCGAAGGCGGCTGCGATCATCGGCGTGGACAGCCCCAGCGACGTGCCGGTGCCCCCGATCAGGTTCAGCATGTAGAAGAAATCGATCAGGCGGCCGCGGTTCGAGTTCACGCCGCCCGGCAGGTAGGCCGTGCAGGCCGTGCTCAGGCGCAGGTAGGGAATCCGCCGTACGTAATAGGGATAGGCGATGGCCAGCGTCGGAAGGCAGTAAAAGGTCCAGGCCGTCAGTCCCCAGTGGAAGATACCGTAGCTCGCCGACCATTCGACAGCCTCGGGGGAGCGGGGCTCCAGACCGAAAGGCGGGGCGGCGATGTAGTAGGCCCACTCGATGACGGCCCAGTACAGCAGGCCCGCGCCGATGCCGGCGCAGAACAGCATGGCTACCCAGGTTGGCGTCGTGAACTCTATTTTGTCGTCGGCATTGCCGAGCTTGACGGCTCCGTAACGGCTCAGCGCGAGGAATGCGAGAAACACCATCGTACCGACGGCGTAGGCGAGGTACAAAACGCCAAAGCGCTCGGTAATCGCCTCGTAGGCCAGCGTGATGAAGCCGGCCGCCTGATCCTTCAGCAGCACAGTGGGGACGCAAGCCAGCAGAACCACGAGAACGGTCGCCGTGAACAGCGTCCAGTCGGTCCTGATACCCGGTTCCTTGTCCGTCATGGCACCTGCCCCTCGAGTGCCGGCTGCAGGATCGCACAGAGCGCCGCGTCCGGGTGAGCCACGGCGCGGGTGTCCGCGCCTATCTGTAACGCAGTACGCACCCCGTCTGCGGCCGCCGGCCACTCCGGGTCGCCCGCCCCGTTCGGATCGCCGGTACGTGCGAAGCGCGTCCAGTAGCGTGCCATCCGCCGGCCGATCTCCCGGTCCTCTCGAGTCGTCGGCAACCAGTCGTCATGCGTACCGAAGACGTACGGGATTTCGGCGCCATGATACGAGCCCATACTTGCTCCGAGTTCGCCGGAGCGTTGCTGCGAAAAATAATAAACGTAGGCGGCATGCCCTGCCGCCCGTACCCGTTCTGCGAAATACAGCGACGGGCAGACGAAGTTCTTCGCCGTTTCCAGCCGGTCGAGCCTCTGCAACGGCGCTTCGGTGTCCGCCAGTATGTCGAGCAGCCGGTCTTCCGCCTGCGGCGCGTTCTGCCGGATCCAGTCCAGCACATCCTCCTGGCGGGTCTCGGGATCGAGGTACATGCGCCATTCGTGCGCGTTGGTGCCGATGACCAGGTCGATGGCGGCCAGCTCGCCATCTTGCAGCGCGGCCCGCGCCGGCTGCAGGACACTGTCGCCGTCGACGACCGGGGCGTAATACTGGTCCGGCAACGCGGACTCGGCCGCGCTCACCAGGTCGGTCGCCGGTGCCTCGCGCAGCGTCGACAGTGGCGCATCCCGGTTCCCGGTTACCGCCGCAGCCAGGATGCGGCCCGACTCGAGGTAGTCGTCCCGCGTCGCCAGGTTATTGAACGCCGATCCCCCGCTCTGGTGGATCGCACGCCGGAACAGGCCGCGAGCCGGCGGCGACGTCGCCAGGTAGCCGATCGAGTTGGCGCCGGCCGACTCGCCGAAAACCGTTACGTTCGACGGGTCACCGCCGAAAGTCGCAATGTTGTCCCGGACCCAGCGCAATGCCGCCACCTGGTCGAGCAGCCCGAAATTCGACACCCGGAGCTCCGGGTGCGAGAAAAAACCGAGTATGCCGAGCCGGTACGGAATCGACACGACGACGACGCCCTGGGCAGCCAGTTCCGCGCCGATGTAATTGGGTTCGTAGGTCCAGCCGCTTTTGCTGCTGCCACCGTGGATCCAGACCATGACCGGCAGCTTGTTGGAGCCACCGGCCGGCGTCCACACGTTCAGGTACAGGCAGTCCTCGCTGAACTCCGGCGCAACGACGACGTCCGGTTCGGCCCCAAAGCCCCTGGCGAGGTCCCGGTACCAGCGAACCAGGTGCATGCCCTGCATGCAGGCCGGGCGAAAGCGGTCCGCGGCCCACACGGCGGGCATGTCGCGCCTCGCCCGCGGCGGCTCCCAGCGCAATTCGCCTACCGGCGGTTCGGCGAAAGGAATGCCGAGATACGCAACGACGTCGCCGCCCGGCGTCCGGACGCCGCTGTAAAGCGTATGGCCGTCGCTGACGGAATCTTCGAGAGGCACATTATTCGATCCGCAGCCGGTGAAGATCAACGTCGTTGCCACCGCAAGGATGCCCGCAATCCCTCTCATCGCCGCGCTACCGGAGACCGACCAGGACGCAGCCGCGGACGCCGCGCTCGACCAGTTCGTGGCTGCGGGCGATTTCGTCGAGCGGGAGCCTGGCGGAGACCCGATGCTGCAGCCGGTTTTCGCGCAGGGCGGACTCGATGTCGGCGATCGCCGCCTGCTTGGCCGGCTCGGGCATTGCATAGACGATAACGATGCGGATGTTCAGGTCCATGTAGAGCATGCGAGGGAACGGCAGCCTGGGCTCGGGCTGCTGCATCGACGCATAGGTCGCGATCGTCCCGCTCGTCTCGATGCAGTCGAGAACTTCGCCCAGGTTGGCACCGAATTCGACGTCGATGACGCGATCGACTTTTTCGCCGCCCGTCGCGTCGAGCACCCTGCGTCCCCAGCCTGCCTCGCGATGATCGACGACGTCGACCGCGCCGGCTGCGCGGCAGGCCTGCTCGTCCGCGGTATTGCTCGCGGTCGCGACGACGAATGCGCCGGCCTGGCTGGCCCACTGGATCGCGTAGTGACCCACGCGCCCCGCACCGCCCGTCACGAGTACGCGCTGCCGCTCGACGGCCCGTCCGCGAACACGGTGCGGTGCGCCGTCATCGCCGGGATGCCCATGCAGGCGCCGACGTCGAAGGATGCCGGCTCCGGCAGGCGGGCAGCCCTTGCGGAATCGAGGGCCACGAGTTCGGCCGCGGTGCCGAAGCGCCGCCCGTATTGCGCCTGGTATACCCATACTCGCTCGCCGATCCTGGACTCGCTTACCCCGGCGCCGACCGCAACGATACGTCCCGCGCCGTCGCTGTGCGGTATGACGGGGCCATCCGCGAGCAGGTTCGGGGCCGAGCCGGCCCGCTTCTTGACGTCGGACGGGTTCACGCCGCTCGCGTGAACTTCGACCAGGACTTCGCCCGGGCCCGGCTCCGGGTCCGGCAGCTCACCGACCCGGAGCACCTCGCGTGCGGGGCCAAAGCGCTCGAACCAGGCCGCTCTCATCGCGCGTCCTCCACCGGCGCCTTGTCGAGCCAGTTGGCCAGGCTCTCGGTGTTGCCGTCTATCGCGATCGCCTGGCCGGACACGTAGCGGCCTCCGTCGGACGCCAGGAACACCGCCATCCGGGCGACATCCTCGCCCTCGACGAATACGCCCAACGAGGTTTGTTGCAGGTAGACGTCCCGTATCGCCGCTGGCGTCATGCCCCGTTCCTGCGCATCGCGCTCGATCACGCCGTCGATTCTCGGCCCGTTGACACTGCCCGGGCACAGCGCGTTGACGCGTATGCCGGATGGGCCGAGTTCCATGGCCCAGGTCTTGGTCAGGCCGACCAGCGCCCACTTCGCCGCGACGTAGGGCGAACGGAGCGGGCAACCGTACAGGCCGGCCGTGGACGCAATGTTGATGATCGATCCCCCGCCGGCACCTTTCAGCAGCGGCACGGCACGGCGCGTGCAGTAGAAATTGGCGTTCAGGTCCACCGCGATCGTCCGGTCCCAGTCTGCCGGGTCGATCCTGTCCACCGCCGCCGCCGGCCCGGATATGCCGACGTTGTTGACCAGCACGTCGAGCTTGCCCTCGAGGCGCACCAGGGCTTCGAACACCGCTGCCAGTTCGGTATCACGGGATGCATCGGCCCGGTGGCAGTGGATTCCGGGCCTCGCCTGCCGGAGTTCGTCGAGCCGATCCGGCGAGACATCAAATACGTGTACGCTGTCGCCAATCGTATCGAAGGCTTCGGCAATCCTGCGGCCGATGCCACTTGCGCCGGCGGATACGAGCACGCTGCGTCGATTGTTCAATGACCCGTACCTGCGTCGCGGGGGAAATCCCGATCGGTAATGCCGCAGATGCTGCGGCGCCGGATGCGGCCGGTCAACCCTGGCGACCGGCCTTTCCCAGGGAGCCACAAACAGGTCGGGGATCCGGGAGCGATCCGGATCCCCGTGCCCGATTGCTGATGGCGACGAAGAATCAGCGCGCGCGCAGCGCGTCGCGGATCTCGGTCAGCAATGCCTCTTCCTTGCTCGGCCCGGGAGGCGGCGGTGGCGCGGCTTCCTGCTTCTTGATGACGGTATTCATCGCCTTGACGACCAGGAAGATCGCAAACGCGATGATCGTGAAATCGACGATGGTCTGGATGAACGCGCCGTAGTTCAGCGTGACCGCAGCGACTCCGTCCGCAGCCTCCTTCATGGTCACCGCCAGGTCACTGAAGTCGACGCCGCCCAGCAGCAGGCCGATCGGCGGCATCAGGACGTCTCCGACGAATGATGAAACGATTTTGCCGAAAGCGCCGCCCATCACGATACCGACCGCCATGTCGACTACGTTGCCGCGTACTGCAAAATCCCGAAACTCCGTAAGCATGGACATTGGTACACCCCTTTTATTTCCCGGCAGGATTGCCGAACAGTTTTCGGTGCCCGGATCGGACGTCACACGCTACGCGTATGCGGCCACCCGGATGCGGGTCACTAATAACACCCGGTTAGCGCGAATTCAATCGCTGCGGGGCGCCGCGAGATGGTGCCGATCCTGTTTCGAATTCAGCCAGTTGGTCAACACGAAGAGACCGCAGATCAGCACGACCAGCACCTGCGCAGGCGACCACGCATAGTGCCAGCCGGCCGGCGCGGCGTCGCTGCAGATGCCGAGACCCGTACGATGGATGCCGGCACCGACCGACCATATGTTGTACAGCGCGAAGGGCAAGAGCAGCGCCAGCGGGATAGCGAGCCAGCGCAGCATCGACTGAATCTCGACGAAGGGCCGGGTCAGTCGCAGCATGGAGGCCATGGCGACCGTGAGCGGCGCCATGCCGAGCAGCAGCGCATGCATCTCGCCACCGTCCGGCCCGCAGCCAATACGGTGCAGCGCCGCGAGCCACACGGTGTGCGCATACAGGACCATCCAGCCGACGAGGCTGCAGCCGAGCCGCAGGAATACCTCGGCGAAGCGCATTCCGGAGCAGGCTAGGCCCGCACCTGCCCGGTGAGCGAGGCCGCGTCGAATTCTGCGAGATCTTCGGCGCCCTCCGTTATCACCTTGTGCAGCGCTATCGTCTCCGGCAGGACATGGCTCATGTAGAAACGCGCCAGCTTGCGCTTGCGCTCGTAGATTTCGCCCTGCTTGCCCGAGATTGCGGCGACCACCTGTGCCCAGAGGATGGCAACCGTCGTCAGCGCGAACAGGCGCTGGAACTCGGTCGCCGCGCCCCGGGCGGCTGCGTCGTCTTCCAGGACGCGCTGGCGCATGCACCCGGTCGCATCGGCCAGGCGCTCGAAAGCGGCGGCAGCCGGACCGATGATGCCCTCGAGTTCCCGGTCTTTGCGCGCGGCCTCGAGGAACCGGGCCCAGCGAGAGAATTCGGCATCGACGAGTCGCCCCCCGTCGAGCGACAGCTTGCGCGTCACGAGGTCGAGCGCCTGTACCTCGTTCGTGCCCTCGTAGATCGGCGTGATGCGGCTGTCGCGAACCAGTTGCTCCATGCCCCACTCGCGGATGTAGCCGTGGCCGCCGAATACCTGCTGCGCCGAGAGTGAACTCGTGACGGCGAGATCCGAGAGGTAGGACTTCACTATCGGCGTCAGGAGCGCGACCGTGTCCGCGGCACCCTTGCGTTCCTCCGGGCTCGGCGCCCGATGCATCAGGTCTGTGTGGAGGGCCGTGTAAATTGCGAGGGCACGACCGCCCTCGATCTGCGAGCGCATGCGCAGCAGCATCCGGCGGATCTCGGGGTGATAGACCAGGGGATCGGCACGTTTGGACGGGTCGGGCCGTGGTTCCGGAGCGCGGCTCTGCAGTCGTTCGCAAGCGTAGTCCAGTGCATTCTGGCAGGCGATCTCCGCGATGCCCAGGCCCTGGATGCCGACGGTGATGCGTTCGATGTTCATCATCGTGAACATGGCGACCAGGCCACGGTTCTCCTCGCCGACCAGGTAGCCTGTTGCATCCTCGAAATGCAGCATCGCTGTCGCCGAGCCGCGTATGCCCATCTTGTGCTCCAGCGACCCGGTCTTGACCGAATTACGTTCGCCGACCGAACCGTCCTCCCGGACGTGATTGCGCGGCACGAGGAAGGTGCTGATGCCGTGCGAGCCCGCGGGAGCGCCGTCGACGCGAGCGAGCACCAGGTGCACGATGTTCTCGGTGAGGTCGTGATCGCCGGATGTGATGAAGATCTTGGTTCCGTTGATCCGGTAGCTGCCGTCAGGCTGCGGTGTTGCCCGCGTGTTCAGCAGGCCGAGATCCGTGCCGCAGTGCGGTTCGGTCAGGCACATCGTGCCCGTCCAGCGCCCGGCGATCATGTTCGGCAGGTAGCGTCGGCGAAGGTCCTCGGAGGCCGAGGCCGCTACCAGGTGACCGGCGCCATGGCTCAGCTCGGTATACAGCTTGAACGCGAGATTGCAGGCGGCCAGCATCTCGTCGACCATGAACTGCAGCAGGCGCGGCAGCCCCTGGCCGCCGTACTCCGGGTCGGAGTCGATGCTGGTCCAGCCGCCCTCGACGAATTTCCGATAGGCCTCCCGGAAGCCCGGCGGGGTGCGGACTTCGCCGCTGTCGAGTACGGCCCCGACGGCGTCCCCGGTCGCGTTGATCGGCAGCAGTTCGCTCGCACAGAACCGCCCGGCCTCCTCGAGCATGAAGCGCAATGCGTCGCTGTCGAGATCCTCGAAGCCCGGTAAGCCGGTCAACCGTTCGATCCCGAGCCATTCCTCGATGAGGAACATCATGTCGTCGACGGGCGCCTGGTATTTCATCGATCGCTCCCTTGTCAGTTGCGCAGCGGTTTCCCGAACTCGAGCATGTGCCGGATGCGAGCCCGCGTCGCGTCGGTCGCCGCAAGCGCCAGGAATGCTTTGCGTTCGAGCGCGAAGATTTCATCCTCGCTCATCCGGGTACCGGCGTCGACGTCACCGCCGGTTACGATCATCGCGATCTGTGTCCCCGTGACGACGTCGTGCGGGGTCAGTCGCCCCTTCGCGGCGGCCCCGGCCAGCCAGTCCTGCATGTCCGACCATACCTGCCGGCCAGGCATCAGGAAATCTCCCCGCCCGGTCGGCTCGTAGCCCGGCGCCAGCGCGCGGACCGCGCGGACGGCGGCGTCCAGCAGCCGATCCCTGTTCATCACGAACTCGTCCGTTCCCGGACGGAACATCGCAAGCTCGGCCGCTTCCAGCGGCGAGCGCGCCGTCTTGCCGTAACCGACGGTGATGAAGGCCTGCCAGGCCGCCTCGGACTCCTTGCCCTTGATATCGCGCCAGCGGTACAGGAGTTCCTTTACGCCGCCGCCGCCGGGCACGACGCCGACCAGCGATTCGACCAGGCCGCTGACCGAGTTTGCATGGCAGACGACCTTGTCCGCATGCAGTACGACCTCGAAGCCACCGCCTACCGACAGGCCGGACGGCGCGGCCACGGCCGGTACGGGCGCCATCCTCATCGCCTTTACGGTCTGTTGGAAATGGTGCAGGAACCCGTCCAGCCCGTCGAGATCATCGGCATCGATGAATGCAGCGATGGCCTCGAGATTCACGCCGCAGGAGAAATGCGGCGCGTCGTTGTGCACCACCAGTCCCGAGAGCCCGGAGGATGCATGCCGCAGCGCGGCCTCCAGCAGCTTCATCGAGTCGCCGTCCAGTGCATTGGCTTTCGTATGAAACTCGACGAGGCCGATATCCCCATCGATGACGAAATAACTCGCAGCGCGATTTTCGTGCACCGGCTGCAGCGCGCGGCGCTCCTCGCTGAAACGCCGGATGCCGGGCGCACGGCGCAGGTCGCGCCATGAACCGTCCGCCAGCAGGTGCTGCAGCCGGCCGCCGGACACACGATAGAACGACTTGCCGACAGCGGCCCGCAGGAAGGCCGGCACCGGCCTCCCTTCCTTTTGCAGCCGCTGCACGAACCGGTCGGGCCCGATGGCGTCGATCATCTCGAAGGGCCCGCGGGCCCAATTGTAGCCGAGCTTCATCGCGTCATCGATTGCCACCAGCGACTCGTTCACCTCGGGCACCAGCTGCGCGGCATAGACCAGCGTATCCGACAACACGTCCCACGCGTAACGTCCGTACCTGTCGTCTGCCTCGAGCAGCTGCGTGAAGTCACCACTCTCCTCGGCTTTCACCGCGATGGCCGGCCGGCTCCGGTCGTAGGGCCGGTAGTCGAAACTCGCAAAGTCGAGCGTCTCGCGCGTCGCGCTGTTGCCGGGCTCGCGGAACCTGTAAAAGCCGCCTCGCCCTCCCTTGTTGCCGAGCAGACCCGCATCGATCATCCGCCGCATCACCGCTATCTCGTCGGCAACCCGGTGAAACATGTCCTCCGGTGGCAGTATGTCGACGAGGCTCCTGGCGACGTCGCTCATCAGGTCGATGCCGATGAGATCGTACAGCCCGAAGACGCCGGTCTTCGGCACGCCCATCGGCCGGCCGAAAATCGCATCTGCTTCCTCGGGGCTCAGCCCGAGGCGAAATGCGGAGTGCAGCGCGGTCTGGATGGCAAACACGCCAACCCGGTTACCGAGAAAGCCCGGCGTGTCCTTGCAGACGACGATGCCCTTGCCCATCCGCTCATCATTGAAGCGCTCGAGGCAATCGATGACTTCCGGTAGCGTCGCTTCGCCCCGCACGATTTCCAGGAGCGGCATGTAGCGCACGGGATTGAAAAAGTGCGTTATCGCGAATTCGCGCCGGAACGCTTCCGGCATGCCGTCGACGAGCAGCGAGATCGGAATCGTCGACGTATTCGAGGAAACGATGGAACCCGTGCGCCTGACCGCGTCGATCCGGCGATAGAGTGCACGCTTGACTTCCAGGCGCTCCACGACGGCTTCGGCAATCCAGTCCGCATCCGCGATCTTCGCCAGGTCGTCCTCGGTATTGCCGATGCGGATCCGCGCAAGCTTGTCCTTGTGCAGCAGTCCGGGCTGCTGCTCGTTCATCAGGCGCTCCAGCGCACGCTCGCAGATCGCGTTGCGATTCGGGCCCTGGCTCGGCACGTCGAGCAGGAGGACGTCGACGCCCGCATTTGCCAGTTGGCCGGCAATGCCCAGCCCCATTGTGCCGGCCCCGATGACCGCCGCTTGCTCTATCGTGTACATGCCTGTCTCAATCGCGAGGGTTGTGCCTGAAGACGAATTCGCTGAGCAACGCCCGGCACGGGTCCGGCGCCTCGATCGGCACCATGTGCCCGGACTCCTCGACCACGTGCAGGACGCAGCCGGGAAGCGCTTCCGCCAGCGCCAGCCCCGCCTTGCGGGGCGTCATCCGGTCCTTGCCGCCGAGGATCACCTGCGCAGGCACGAGGATCGACGCCGCAGCCCCCCGGCCGTTACGGTAGCTGTTGCAGGCCCTGAGGTCCGCGTACAGCGCCTCGGCAGAATTGCTGTCCATCGTCCGGCGCCCGCCGGCAAGCATGGAAGCCCCGGGTATGCGCCCCTGGTGAAAATGCCCGGCAGGGCCGAACCCCCAGCCGATCATCATCGCAACGGCGGATGGCGGATCGTCCCGCGCGGCATCGAGCAGTGCCTGGTTGACCGGCGTCTCGCAGCCGCTCGCAATGAAGGACACGCTCCGCAGGAACTCCGGCTGCCGGCCTGCAAGTTCGAGTGCCACGAGGCAGCCCTGCGAATGACCGACCAGCGACAGCCGCGTCACGCCGAGGCTGGCGACCACGTCGGCCACCCAGTCTGCCATCGACTCGATGCTGTCGAGGCACGGACCAGCGGAGTGCGTGTGACCCGGCAGGTCGGGACACAGGACCGAATACTGGCGGAATGCGAAAAAACGCGAATGCAGCCCCCAGAACGTGTGGTCGAGCGCGCTGCCGTGGATGAACATCACGGTCGGCTTGGATGCATCGAACGGCTTGCCGCCGGTCGACGCGAAGGCCCGTTTCCCCGCAAGCTCGAAATACATCAGCTGAATTTCCGTGCTGCGCGGAAGCCGTTCTCGAAGTCGACCCTGATATCGCGGATATCCTCCAGTCCGACCGACAGGCGAATCATATCCTCCGTGATACCGGCTGCCTTGAGCGCCTGGGCGTCGATGCGAGAATGCGTCGTCGACGCGGGGTGTATGACGAGCGTCTTGGCATCGCCGACGTTCGCCAGGTGCGACGCAAGCTCGACATTCTCGATGAACGCGCGGCCGGCGTCGCGGCCCCCCTTTACGCCGAAGCTGATGATCGAACCTGCGCCACGCGGCAGGTACTTCGCGACCAGGTGATGACTGCGATGTTCCGGCAATTCCGGATGATTGACCCAGGCCACCTGCTTGTGCGAGCCGAGGAATTCCAGCATAGCCCGCGTATTCGCTATGTGTCGATCCATGCGCAGCGACAGTGTCTCGATCCCCTGCAGGATGTAGAAGGCGTTCATCGGGCTCAGCGCCGGACCGAAATCACGCATCGCCTCCGCGCGGATGCGGGTGGCAAATGCGGCGGGCCCGAACTCCTCCCAGAAGCTGATTCCATTGAATGGTGCGTAGGGCTCGACAATCGTCGGATACTTGTCAGTCGCGCCCCAGTCGAAGTTGCCGCCATCCACGACCGCGCCCGCAATCGCGACTCCGTGCCCGCCCATCCACTTGGTCAGCGAATGGACGACCATGTTGGCGCCGAAATCGAAGCACCGGCACAAATAGGGCGTATTGAAGGTCGCATCGATCATCAGCGGTATGTGACGCTCCCGGCAGATCGAGGCCACCCGTTCGAGGTCCAGGATATCGAGACCCGGGTTGCCGATCAGCTCGCCGAACACCAGGCGCGTTTCGTCGCGCAGCGCCTCCTCGAGGCTACGCGTGTCGGTCGGGTCGAAAAATGTCGTGTTGATGCCGAAGCGCGGCAGCGTATTCTTCAACAGGCTGATATTGCCGCCGTACATCTGGGACGACGCGACGACATGGGCGCCCTGGCTAAGGATCGCCGTCAGCGCCACGAAGATCGCGCTCATGCCGGAGGCGGTGCACACGGCGGCCGACCCGCCCTCCAGGGCGGCAACTCTCTGCTCGAGCACACCGACCGTCGGGTTGGTTATGCGCGAATACGCGTGCCCCCCGCGCTCGAGATTGAAAATCGACGACGCGGTATCGGTATCCGGAAAGACATAGGACGTCGTCTGGTGTATCGGCGTCGCTCGCGAACCGAATTCCGGATCGACCGTCTGGCCTGCATGCAGGCTCAGCGTATCGAACGAGTGAAATTGAGACATGGCTATCGCTTCTTGTAATTCACTTGCGGGCCCTGCCGCCCGGGCCCTCACGAATCAGCGATCGCGAACGGCAGGGCATCGGGTTCGGGTCTATCATACAACGGGTTCCGAAGAGGCCCGAACTTCCCGATCGCGCGACTTACCGGCGCAACCCCAACGGGTCGTCGGGATCCACTCCCGGCATGTACCTCTGGTGCCGGTCGAGATTCGTCGTGCGGTAAACGAGCCCGAGCCAGTTATTGAAGATCGCTTTGGCCGTGTCGCCCCAGGTGTTGTCCACCAGGATAGCGAGCCTGTCCTCGGAGAACTCGGGGATCGTGCTGCCGCGACGGATTGCATGTGTCGCTGCTTCGACGAATTCGCTCGCGATCTCCCTTGCCTGCAGCGGAAAGTAGTTCTCCGGGTAAGGAGGCGGCTCTTCGAGTTCGCCCTCGAGGAATCGGAACACCTCGCGGCGGTATTCCTTCAGCAGGCTGACTGTGTCGTACTCCGGATGCCCCTGGAAATAGATGCGCCGGAACTGGTCCGGGCTGACCGCGATGTGTACGCCGGCCTCGGGACTCTCGGCGAGGATTCTCAGCCCGGCATCCAGCAGGTCTTCACGCCGGATCTCGTTGTAACGCGAATGCGGCGCGTCGAAGCGCGTGTTGATGTCTCGCAGCAGCGGGTGATCATGCGCGCTTACCTGGTGCTCGTAGACGCCCCAGCGTTTCTGTGGAAGCCGGTGGCGCCGAATCCCGTACAGGTGGTCGACGAGCGCATGAGTCGCGAGGCAGGAACAGAGGACCGAGGCGACGTTATCCACGGCCCAGGTGACAACGTCGATCAGCGGCCCCCAGAACGGCTCCATCCGCAGATCCGGATTGGCGACGTTCGCACCCGTAATGATTAGTGCGTCCAGCCCGTTCCTCTGCAGGTCCTCGAAGCGGGAGTAATAGCGGTCGATGTGGTCGCTCGCCTCCGGCCCCCTCGCTAACGCGCCGATCGAAAACGGGTATACGTAGAACTGGGCAATCTGGTTGCAGCTGCCGACCAGCCGGATGAACTGGCGCTCGGTGGCGGCGAGCGCCGTGTCCGGCATCATGTTCAGCAGACCGATGTGCAGTTCGCGAATATCCTGGCGAACCGCACGATCGACCGTCAGGACGGTGTGACCATGCTCCCGAAGGTGGGTGAACGTCGGCAGGTCGGAGTGCGCTACCAGCGTCATCGGCGTCAGGCCGCGTGCCGCAGCCAGCGCAGCAGGTAGTCGGCAAAGCTGCGGCGCACGACGACGTCAAATGCCTCCCCGTCCTCGTCCAGCCGGATGAGCACGTTCGCTTTTGCGAGTCCGCTCTGCGCGCAGGCCCCGGGCGCGAAGGCGCGCGGGTGAAAGTCCAGCGTGCATCCCTTTGCCAGCAAGTCGCGAACGCCGCTACCGGCCAGGTGCAGCAGCACCTGCCCGCCGCTGACGTCGTTGACGGCGGCGCCGTGCTTCGACAGTGCCTGCTCGAGTGCCGTGGCAACGTTTGCCGCGTCCGGTGTTGCCGACAGGACCAGCCACTCGTCGGGGCCCAGCCAGCAAATCGTGTGCGGGCCCGCCGTCGTCGCATTCGGTTGGACGGGCAGTGCCTGCCCCAGCGCCTCCTCGGCCGCCGTGCGCAGCCCGGCCTTGCCCGGGTCGCCGCGCAGGTTCAGCTGTCGCACGGCAGCGCGAATCTCGAGCGTCACGGTTGCCGACAGCTGCTCGCGGTCGCCGTGCGCGCCGACGAGGGTTTCGAGTCCATGACGTCGTTGCGACAGGTCAGTCATGCTGGCGCTCATTCTGCGGATCGTAGAATACCGGCGGCACGATCGTGACGGTCGCTATCGACCCGGCCCCCAGCGATGCGTGTATTGTCTCGCCGTGGCGCGAGCGTCCACCGGCTACCAGCGCCAGCGCGATCGGGTGGCCGAGGCAGTCACTCATGTAGCTCGAGGTCACGTGCCCGATCATCGGCACGGGATGCGCAGCGCCCGGCTCCTCGATCAGCTGCGCGCCCTCGCGGAGCACCGTCCTGCCGTCAGCGGACAGCAGCCCGACGAGCTGCTTGCGTCCTTCCCGAACGCAGTCCGGGCGGGCCAGCGAGCGCTTGCCGAGGAAATCCTTGTCCTTCGCCAGCATCCGCTCCAGGCCGAGATCGATCGGCGTAACGGAGCCGTCCGTGTCCTGACCCACGATGACGAATCCCTTTTCGGCCCGCAGCACGTGCATCGTTTCCGTGCCGTAGGGCGTAATCTCGAATTCACGACCCGCGTCCATCAGCGTCTGCCACAATGCCAGCGCGTGGGCGCTATCGACATTGATTTCGAATGCGAGCTCGCCGCTGAAGCTCACGCGGAACAGTTGCACCGGCAGGCCTGCCAGGTCGGCCTGTCGCATGCTCATGAAAGGGAACTGCTCGCGCGACAGGTCGATGCTGCAGCCGAGCTTTTCCAGCAGCCGCCTCGAGTTCGGCCCGGCAACCGAAATCGTCGAGAGCTGGTCGGTCAGCGACGTCAGGTAGACCTCGAGATCCGGCCACTCGGTTTGCAGCCAGGACTCGAGCCATGCAAGCACCCGCGCCGCGCCACCGGTCGTCGTCGTCAGGTAGTAACGTCGATCGCCGAGGCGCGTCATGACGCCGTCATCCATGACCATGCCGTCCTCGCCGAGCATCAGTCCGTAGGCGCAACGGCCGACGGCCATTCGCCCGACCTTGTGCGGATAGATGCGCTCGAGAAAGGCCACCGCGTCACGACCCTGCACATCGATCTTGCCCAGCGTCGATGCATCGAGGATGCCGATGGAACGCCGGGTCGCGAGACACTCGCGGGCTACTGCCGAATTCAGGTCCTCGCCGGCCCTGGGAAAATACCAGGGCCGGTGCCACTGGCCGACGTTCTCGAACGCGGCGCCGGCTGACACGTGCCATTCGTGGATCGCTGTCTTGCGCACCGGGTCGTAGAGTTCGCCCACTCCTTCACCCGCGCAGACGCCGAACGAAACCGGCGTAAACGGCGGCCTGAAGGTCGTCGTGCCGACCGAAGCCACGGGGGCGCCGAGTGTCTCGGCCAGTACCGCCATGCCGGTGATGTTGCCGAGCTTGCCCTGGTCGGTGCCGAAACCCAGCGCAGTGTAGCGCTTGACGTGTTCTACGTTCCGATAGCCCTCGCGCACGGCCAGCCGGACGTCCGCCACGCAGGTGTCGTTCTGGAAATCGAGGAACTGCTTCGGGCAGCTGTCCGGATCGCGGGCAGCCGGCACGCGCCAGAGCGGCTGCATCGGCGTTTCGTCGCGCTCCTCCACTACAGGCAGTTCGGGCTCGGCGGCGTCGAAGCCGCAAGAGCGCGCCGCCGCGACGCCCGCGTCGCGGCCGTCGCGCAGGCAGTCGGCCAGGGACCAGCGGCCGTTGCCGGAACCGGCCGAGCGATTCGCCTGCCGGGATTCCGCCGGCACGAAGCAGTGCCTGCGCTCGTCCCAGGCAATGGCGCCGCCGGCCTGCGAATGCAGGTGTACGGCCGGATTCCAGCCGCCGGACACGGCGAGCAGGTCGCAGCGTATGTCGATCGAGTTGTCCGCCCGCGCATCGGTGTCGCCGTTCCACCTGGCGACGCGCACGCCGCCGACCGACAGCCGCCCCCGCACGTCGGTAACGATATGCCCGTGCAGGACCGGGATGCCGACCGCCTCGACCCGGTCCGTGAGTTCACTGGATACACTGCCGCGGCTGTCGACCAGCGCGCCGACCGTAGCGCCGGCGTGCGCCAGGTCGAGCGCGCACTGGTAGGCAGAGTCGTTGTTGGTGAACACGACCGCACGCCTGCCCGGGCACACGGCGTAGCGCTTGATGTAGGCGGATACCGCCGATGCCAGCATCACGCCGGGACGGTCGTTGTTGCAGAAAGCCAGCGGGCGTTCGAACGCTCCCTGCGCCAGGACGACCTGTCGCGCGCGCACCCGCCACAGTCGCTCGCGCATATCGCCGCCGCATTCCTGGGCGATGGTGACGAAATTGTGATCGTGATAGCCGAACACGATGCTGTGAGTAAGCACGCGGACGTCATCAAATTCGCGCAGTTCGTCGACGACTGCCGCGATCCACTCGTCCGCAGGCCGTCCTCCGATCGGCAGGTCGCTGCCGACGAGGCTGCCGCCGGGCTCTCGCTGCTGATCGGCAAGGATGACCCGGGCGCCGGACCTGGCCGCGGCCAGCGCCGCCATGAGACCCGCCGGGCCGGCACCGACGACCAGTACGTCACAGTGCGCGTTGCGGTGTTCGTAGCGATCCGGATCGGGCCTGTCGGGCGCGACACCGAGTCCCGCCGAACGACGGATGAATGCTTCGTAGTAATCCCACCAGCGCTGCGGGAACATGAAGGTCTTGTAGTAGAAACCTGCGGAGAAGACGCGGCCGAACAGGTCGTTGACCGAACTCGCGTCGAAGCGCAGGCTCGGCCACCCGCGCGTGGATCGCGCCTCGAGCCCGTCGTACAGGCTTACCTGCGTGGCGCGCTGGTTCGGCAGCGTACCCGCGCCGGAGCCCAGCTGCAGGATAGCGTTCGGTTCTTCCGCACCGCAGCCGATGATGCCGCGCGGCCGGTGCAGCTTGAAGCTCCGGTTGACCAACCGGACGCCGTTCGCGAGCAACGCCGAGGCGAGCGTGTCACCCTCGTAGCCGCCGTAGTCGCGTCCGTTGAAACGAAACCGGAGCGGCCTCGAGCGATCGATGCGACCGCCGCTGCCGAGACGATTGGTTTGCCTCGCCATGATCGCGCTAACCCTCGTCTTTTCCGTGCAGGCGGAACGTTCCGGCGATGCGGTATGTAAGCGTATCGCGCTCGATGCCGAACCAGCGGCGGCATCCCTGGCTGTGATTCCACAGCTCGCGGTGCGCACCCTTCGGATTGTTGCGCATGAACAGGTAGTCGGCCCATTCTGCGTCGCTCAGTGCGGCCGGGTCCTTAGGCCGCGTGATGCCGGCCTCGCCGCCATAGCTGAACTCCGTCTCGGCTCGCTCACCGCACCAGGGACAGTCGATCAGCAACATCGTCCGTTCTCCCGTTCGTCAGTGCGCGACGGCCGCGGCGCCGTGCTCGTCGATCAACGCACCGCTCTCGAAGCGCTGCAGGTCGAACGCACGATTCAGCTCGTGCGGCTCGTCGTTGGCGATCGTGTGCGCGAACACCCAGCCGGAACCGGGTGTTGCCTTGAAGCCGCCGGTGCCCCAGCCGCAGTTGAAATACAGGCCGTTTACCGGCGTCTTGCTGATGATCGGGCAGGCATCCGGGGCGACGTCCACTATCCCGCCCCACATCCTGAGCATCCGCACCCGGCTGAAGATCGGGAACAGCTCGATGATCGCCTGCATTGCGTGCTCGATCGTCGGGAAACTGCCGCGCTGGGCGTAGCCGTTGTAGGCGTCGATGCCGGCGCCGATAACGAGCTCGCCCTTGTCGGACTGGCTGATGTAACCGTGGACCGCATTCGACATCACGACCGTGTCGAGCACGGGCTTCAGGGGCTCGGACACGAAAGCCTGCAGCGGGTGGCTCTGGATGGGCAGGCGGATGCCCGCCATCGACGCGAGTACGCTCGCGTGGCCCGCGACGACGACGCCGACGCGGTCCGCGTCTATCGCCCCCTGCGTCGTGTCGACGCCGATGATGCCATCCCCGTCGCGACGAATACCGGTGACCTCGCACTGCTGGATGATGTCGACACCCAGGCGGTCCGCGGCACGGGCGAAGCCCCAGGCGACCGCATCGTGGCGGGCGACGCCGGCACGGCGCTGCAGTGACGCACCGAGTATCGGGTAGCGCGACGTCGGCGAGGTATTGAGTTGCGGTATGTTTTTCTTCAGCTGCACCGCCGTAACGACTTCGGCGTCGATGCCGTTCAGGCGATTCGCGCTGACGCGTCGCTCGATGTCTCGCATGTCCTGCAGCGTGTGGCCGAGGTTGTACACCCCGCGCTGGCTGAACATCACGTTGTAGTTCAGGTCCTGGCTCAGGCCTTCCCACAGCTGCATCGATTTCTCGTAGAGCAGTGCCGCCTCGGTCCACAGGTAATTCGACCTGACGATCGTCGTGTTACGCCCGGTGTTGCCGCCGCCGATCCAACCCTTCTCGAGCACGGCCACGTCTTTCATGCCGTGGTCGCGGGCAAGGTAATACGCGGTAGCGAGACCGTGCCCGCCGCCGCCGATCACCAGCGCGTCGTACTTCTTTTTCGGCTTCGGGCT